>JRHI01000463.1_pt1 | contig 44237 bp, 27 predicted proteins | sample 215371 | NCBI WGS metagenome assembly JRHI01 (sample SAMN02929681, study PRJNA255918) | sediment metagenome | biome: cave system; feature: Ice Cave; material: Sediment; isolation source: sediment from deep within a dark volcanic ice cave with no known source of... ... | reverse complement strand
GGAGCGACCTGTTCGCCCTGGCTGGTACGCTGTATCACCTGGCCACCGGCAAGGCCCCGGAAGGCTTCTACACCGCCCGGGAGCTGGAGGAACAGCTGAACGGCGGCGGCACCATTGCGCCCGAGCAACGCTGGTTCTACGAACTGATCAAGATCAATCTGGCGGAGGACGCCAAGGATCGATACTTCTCGGCCCGTGAAATCAAGGCTGACCTGGAAAAGCGTCAGGTCACCCGCGAGGTCACCTGCGCCAAGTGCCAGCAGGTAAACAAGGTCCGCGAGCCGTATTGCTCCCGTTGCGCCGAACCGCTGACCGACCCGGCGCCGGCCTGCGCCAATTGCGGCAAGGCGAACCGTATGGGGAGCCGATACTGCATTCACTGCGGCAGTCTGCTTCGATAGGTTCAGACCAAGGACAATCATGGCAACGAATTCACCGGACCCGTCGGCACCCAAGCCGGGCGGCCTCCAATCCATGCTGGCCCGTCTGCGCGGCATGTACCAGTCCGCGCAGCCCGCCGAGCCTGCCCGCCCCGAGGAGGAGGTGCAGCCGACATTTGATGTGCCGCCGATGCCCCCCGACGCGGAGCCGGAGGTTCCCGCGGAGCTGGAGGAGGCCGCTCCCATCGAGGCGATCCCCCTGGCGGAGGCAGTGCCTGCGGAAGCGGTTTCTGCCGCGCGGGCCGAGGCAATTCCGGTGGCACCACCCAGACCCTGTCCCATCTGCGCGGAGCCGCGCAAGGACCGCCGGGCATGGTGCGACAGCTGCGGCTACATGTTCCCGCCCGATCCGCCGCCCGGTGCGACACCAGTTGCCGCCGACGCCGTTGCCGTCGAGGCCATTCCCGTGGCTCCGACCGCGCGCCTGCAGAACCGCTACGAGCTGGAAGCCCTGGTCAGCGAACGGGAAGGCACTGCCCGATTCCGCGCTCTGGACCATGGCGACGGCGCCGGCCAGCCGGTCCCCGTCACCATTGTGCGCATGGCAAAACCCATTCCCGTGGAGCCGATCCAGGAGGCGCCGCTCACCGAGATCGTGCAGGGCGAAGCCGACGACGAGATCCTGCCGACCTTCGACGACGGCCCCGTCGTGGGGGGGCCGATCACCGAGCCACTCCCCAGCACTTCTCAATGGCCCAGTCTTGCCTGGGAGCGGAATCTGCTGGAGATCGCCCAGCATCCGTCCCTGCCCGCCGTCCTCGGCTACTTTGACGAAGGCGATTACCAGTATCTCGTCGAGGAGTTGCCCACCGGCAAGCTGCTCTGGGATGCCTGGGACGATCCGCACGCCGGCGCGGAGCAGCGTTTTGGCCTGCTGCAGCAGCTGGCCGACGCTCTCTTCCACCTGCACCAGGGAGCGGCGATCCTCGAAGGACTGCGACCGGACATCGTCGTCGTTACTCCGGAAGGCCAGGCCCGCCTCACCGACCTGTCCGACCTGCTGCCGCTGCCGGTGCCGGCCGACGCTCCCATCCGGGCAACGCTCTACACGGCTCCGGAATTGGCCGTAAACAACGGTAAGGTCGATGCCCGCTCTGACCTGTACAGTTTCGGCGCCATGATCTACGCCTTGCATGTCGGTCGGGAGCTGACCGAGACCGACTTCGACCGCAATGGCATCCCGAAGCCGTTCCTGCCGCGCTTCCCCGACATACACCCGCTCTTTGGCCGGCTGGTGACCAAGACCTTCGCCAGGGAGGTCGCCCAGCGCTTCCCCACCGACGAGGCGTCCAAGGAAGACCCGACCGGCTTCACGGAACTGAAGCGCGTTCTGGAAGTATGCGGCCGGACGCTCGACGACGTGCGGCTGGAGATTTCCGCCTGGACGACGACGGGCATGGTCCGCACCGGCAACGAGGACGGTTTCGCGCTGTTGCACGGCATTGAGCAGCGCATGGACGACCTGGGCGAATCGGCCCTGGTGATCCTCTGCGACGGCATGGGCGGTTACGAAGCAGGCGAAGTGGCCGCGGCCATGGCGATCCAGGTCCTGCGGAAGCAATTGTTGCAGCAGAAAATGTTCCGCACCCTCGTCGGCGCCTCGCCATTCCCGCCGCCCACCCCGCCTGGTGCGCAGCCTGCGCCGGGCGGAGACGACGTGCCTGTGCCGTTCGATGTGGAAACATGCAAGCGGCTGCTCAAGGAGGCGCTCCGCGAGACGAACAGGCAAGTCTATGCCGCATCCCGGCTACCGGGTGGCGGCCGGCGAACCATGGGCTGCACGGCGGAAGTGGTTTATCTCACCAACCGTCACGTTGTCGTCGGCCACGTCGGCGATAGCCGTACCTACCACTTGCACGATGGGCGGATGATTCAGCTCACGCGCGATCAGACGCTGGTCAATCGCCTGGTGGAGTTGGGAACGCTCACCGCCGAGGAGGCGGAGCATCATCCGCGCAAGCACGAGTTGCAGCAGGCCATCGGCGGCCAGCCGGACTGCGAACCGGCCGTGTATCACGGAGAACTGATCGCAGGCGACTGGGTGGTCGTCTGTTCCGACGGCGTCTCGAATCACGTACCGGCCGACGACCTGCAGCACATGCTGCAGAGCGAGGCATCGTCGGCCGACATGGCGGCGCGGCGGCTGGTGAATTTCGTGAACATCCACGGCGCCACGGATAACGCGACCCTCGTGGTGGTGCGAGCGACCTGAACTCGGCAATCCATGAGCATCGCAGAGCGACCTCACTCTACAGCTGCCGACTGAGTTTCCTTCACCGAAACCGCTGGCTGCGCTCCGTCCCCCTCAGAGGCAGGAACTGCGGTTGGGGCAGACGGCGCAGCCTCTTCGGTAGAGAGGGACGATTCTGCATCATCCGCGGCCTCGGGAACCCTGCGTCGGAGCAGAGAAGAGAAACCCCTGCAAGGGACCTGTTGACCTCATTTCGCGAGAGAGGAAGGAAAAACGCCGTCATAACGGCTGACGGCTCTTGACTTTCATCGGCACATCTTTTCTTCTCCCGGAGCGGTGGCCAGCGCTTATCCAGCCAACCCGTTCGGGTCAGATCGAGTCCAGGAAGTCCCCCAGGTCGGTGTGCTTGACGTCCGGCCTGTTCATCTCCCGGGCGATCCGCCAGTTTTCGGACTTGGCCCATCCAAGCGGAACTTTCTTGAGTTCCTCGTAGGGGCCGAGTGCCCGGTACTTCTCCCCTTTGACGTGCTTGATCGCGGCATCAGTCAGGTAGTTCTCGGTCGCTCGCCGCTCCAGGACAAGGCAAGGGATGCTCAGTCGGTCGCACGTCTCCTTGAAGGCCTGCCGGTCCGGTTCCAACGCTGCCCCGGCTGCAGCGCGCTCGCTGTCAATCACCGCCCGAACGTCGTTGCAGATTCGCTTGACCTCCTGCAACTCGACCTCGGAGTCCTTGCGGATCAGCTGGCTGCCGCCGAGTGGGAGGAGCACAACCTGGTGGTCTTTCTTGCGTTGCCGTAGGAATTGATGGAAGGTCTTCACCTCGGTGGCGCCCTCGACGAGCAGGATCTTGCGAAACCCCAACTCGCTGTAGCCTGAGTAGCTCAACTCCCCGACCAGTTCGGGCAACCGGGGCGTCGCCTCCAGCAGGGTGATGTCACTGACGCCGTCCCGGTCCTGGCGGAGGCAGTACACCTGGTCCGCGGTCGCCCGCGCCAGGCCGTAGCTGTGGGTGGCAAACACCACCCCTTGCTGGGCGTATGACCCGAGGGTTGTGAGGAAGTCGATCTGGAGCGAGGGGTGCAGGCTCAACTCCGGCTCGTCAATCAGAATGTACGCCGCCCGCTTGGTGGATGCGTTTGCGAGTACGAGCACGAACTGGGCAAGTCCAGAGCCCAGTTCGGTCAGCCTGTAGCTCTTCCCGTTGATGAAAAGTTGAAGGGTCTGGTCGTTTTCCGCCGGGTTGATCTGAAGCTCCTTGAAACCGAATATGTGCCGGATGTCCTCGGTCAGATGGTCGGTGGCTTCGTTATCCCGTCTTCTGGACCCGGTCTGCAGGCCGCGCCAGCGGGTGATGAACGCCTGGCCAATGTCGATGTCGAAGTAGTTCGGCATTGAGCCCACGTTGATGGCATTCCGGAATGCCCCGATGTACAGCGTCGAAGCAAGAAGTCCGAAAGCCTCGACATAACGGGACAGATCCGCGACCGGCGATTGGCCGTCCATGAGAATGGGGTGGTTACCGCCTTCCGCCGGCTGTTCGGTAATCGTGGGGTCCTTGATGCCCTGCACCCCATCCGACGTCACCAGCATGGCGAGCCAGGTGTTCGTCGCCCTAGGCACCGTGAGCACGATCTCCTTCGGGTGGGGCGGGTCAGTCCGCGCCGCGGCTTCGGGGCCCGGCTCGACGCGCACCCGGAGTTCCATGTCGCGCTGGTTCGCGTTGCAGAACATCTCCTCTAAGTCGGAGATCGCGGACGAAGGGCTGAACACCTGGGGGCTGCCCCTGAGTGCCTCGCACAGGCTCCGCAAAGAGTTCTCAGTCACCCTCTGGAAGAGGTTCCGAAACTCGTAGAGGAGTCTCAGGAGCGACGACTTCCCGGAGTTGTTGATCCCGAGCAGGCCCGTGAACCCCTTCTGGAGGACGATCCGGGCCGGTTTCGAGTCGGGGAAGCAGCGGTAGTTCTTGATGGTGAGTTCGATCCGCATGCAACCCCGTTCCTTCATGAAAAGCCGTGAGACCGTAGAGCCGCCCCGGCCTGCACAACGCATCACAGCGACGCCATTGTAAGGGACAACCTGGACCGGACAAAGTTCGCTGTCGGCGGCCTTAGGCCAGAAAAGGTTTCAGGAACATTTTACTCTATTAGATATCGCAAAGGATTCCTGACATCTTTTCTTCCCCTGCAGAGTTGTGATGGACCGCATGGGACAAGTCAACCGGGGCTCGGCCAGGAAACGGCGGGGAGGAGAAGGGTAGGTGCGCCGCTAGGGGCAAGAGGACATCTGGGCGGGAAAGCCCGTTGAATCGCTCTTGGCAAGGGGCCGCCCCCCTCTTCTCCAAGCCCCCACACTCGTAAAATAATGTGGTAAACTGACAATTGGTGCGGTTCGGAAGTGCGACGGGTTCGCCTACATCGAGTACCTGGAGGACGGCATGGCAACCGACCCGAGGACTTCCGTTAGATTTGAAAGCCCTCCAGTCGTCGAGACCATCCTCGGGGTGCAGTTCCCTCCGCTCCCGTTCACGAGCGGTCACCTGGGATGGTTCTGGAAAGGGTATCTCGGCGAAGGTTGGCCCAAGGCCATGGACGCCCCATCCCTGCATGATCAGTTCGAGCGGTTCGGCGACCAAGTGGTCTGGGGCGTACCGGGGCTCCAGTTCGCTCTTGTCCCCCCCTCTGCTGCCCGTTTGCAGCTGACCAACTCAGCCGAGGATCGGGTCGTCCAGGTCCAGGGAACGCGGTTCATCTACAACTGGCGCAAGCAGCAGAAAGCATATCCCAGCTACGATCAGAGTCGCGCCGAGTTCGACGAACTCTATGCCTGTTTCTGCCGGTTCGTGGCAGATGCCGGGCTGGGGGCGGTGTCCCCCAATCAGTGGGAGGTTTCCTACATTGACCACATACCGAAGGGCACCCTCTGGCACTCCCCGGCGGATTGGTATAGAATTCTGCCTGCCATCCTCCCACCCAGCCAGCGGCTCAAGGGCCTGAAGTTTGAGAACGCCGGGGAGTGGCACTACGAAATCGAGCCACAGCGAGGGCGGCTGCACGTCACTGTTCAACACGGGCGTGCGACCTCGCCGACTGGGCCAGAGGTATTGGTGGTGCAGTGGACGGCTCGCGGACCGATCACGGACAGGACGAGTGACCTCGGTACGGGCTTGGACCTGGGCCACCAGGCCATCGTGCGGGCCTTCTTGGAGATGACGTCCCCAGAGGCCCACAAGGCTTGGGGAAGGAGGGGGTAGATGGGCGGCGCCACAACGGCTGATTTGGACGCAAGTTCTTTACCCATCCAGTTCGTGTCCGGGAGGCCAGGAGCCCAAAGTCCTGCTTTTGAGCTACCGGTGTACGGACAGGATGCCTGGGACCAGATCATGGCCCAGCTGCGAGCGATGCGCGGCCTGCCGGACGACTGGGACGGCTTGGGCGCTCAAGCGCCTCTGGGCGAGATCGTTGACAGCGCGGTGGAGTGGGCGCGGTATCTCCGTACCCAGGGCCAGGCACCCCCTTCGAGCGTCATGGCCGGGCCGAACGGAACGATCGTGTTCAACTGGCAGGACGAAAGCGGCTACTTGGATGCGGAAATCACGAAGCCGCATTACGTTGAGTGGATGCGGATGGTCCCCGGACGCCCGACGTGCCACGGAGCGTTTGAGTACGGCACTTCCCTCGGGGGCAGGTAGCGGGCTGCGATCCCGCATCAACCCGCGCAAGGGGGCACTTGTCGCCCGGACTGAGTTGTACGCGTTCGCAGGCAGTATGTACAGCTCGAGCAAGCGACGTAGCCCCTGGTGAAGAGCTGACTTTTTGCGCGCCGCCTAAACACGGGCGGGTGGCGAACCCAACGGGTAGGAGGGCTGGATGGTGAGTGTCCAGCGCCCCTACCTGTCTGTTTTTCTGCCTCGGAACGGACCCACGGTGTGTTCCTCAAACGGCTCTTCTCGTGGTGGTACAGGTGGGTGCTGTGTTGGGTCCCGGTCGGGGCCGAGGAAAAGGTTCTGCGCCTGATCACGAAGGATTGGCACAAGCCGGGCAAACCCGTCCCGTTTGGCCGGGTTGCCTTCGAGCCCAACCGCTATGACGATGATGGAATATCCCTCTACCGGGAGCGCTGGGTCACCCCGCTCCAGCTGGACGCCAGCCGCCGGAAGCCGGGCACCTTCTTTGTTGTGCGGCTGCGCGTGTGTGATATTCGGGCTCTGGGGTTGACGGTGAGACCGACCGTGGGGGACCAACCGGGGCATGTCGTTATCCCCGAACTTAGTGCCAGAGCCTACGCGGGGGACAAGCGTCGGTTGGATGAACTCGTCGTGCAACTGGCAACGCTCGCCGGCCAGGACATTGTGCTTCGGCCGAAGCCATGAAAGGGACGGGGCTGCCATGTCAGGTGTGTGGATCGGCCGGGGAGTTGATCCGGAGCGGGCCGGAGGGTGGGGCGGCAGCCGCCGGGCCGGCTAATGTTCGACCTCGCGTTGAAGCAGCTTCACCTCGTCGGGGGTGAGCTGGAAGAGCCTGTAAACGCGCTCGTTGATATCCGCCTCGGCGTCGGCGAGCTGCTTGGCGAGGGACGCGACGGCCTGGCGCTTGTCCGCCAGGTAGGGTTCCCACTCATCGGCAACCTTGGGGGTGCCGAACGGGTTCCGCTTCAACTTGAAGCTGTCCTTGAGCGCGTTGCCGAGTGCATTCAGGGACTGAGCCCACCACTCCTGTGCCTTCTCGTTGAGCTTACCGTGGGGTTGCCCCTGGTCACCCGGCCCGAAAACCTGCGTCAGCCGATGGCGTACGGCCTCTTCGAGTTCGTATCGCTCCTTGCCGAGCGTGTTGCAGCGCTCCGCCAGCGCGGCGACAGCCAGGCGATCCGCGGGCGGGGCATCCGGGATGGGGATGTTCTGCGTGTACTGTGTGAAGAGGCGATATTGCCAGCGATTGCTGCGAAGCCGGAGCGGTTGTGCTGTCTTGCTGATGAAGAACCAACTTGCCCACGATGACAGCACTCCGAGCAAATAGGCATCGGCAGATGCGATCGTGTACGTGGTATTTCCCAGGCAATGCTTGGCCCGCTCCAAGCTGAAGCGCGGGTAATTGCCGATGTCGGGCCAAACGATCTTATCGGCATCAAAAATGTCCCAATAAGCACAGGACCGAAGCTCCCACCAGAAGCGTCCCTGATCGGTTCTCTTGATGGCAGCTTCTCTGTACTGGTTCAGGTAAGCATGTACGGCGGGAAAGGTTTTGGCAAAAACGGCTTCGGCTCCGGTGCCACATTCGCTCCAGGGCCAGTGATAGTCAGTGCTGGACTTGATGGCCAGGAGGAATTCGCCCGAGTGCTCTACGTACCAAGGCCGAACATTGGTTCCCTGGATGAAGGGTTTAATGATCTGCTCGCTATTTGGATCCGCTTTGAGGAGAGCAGAATGACGCGCTGCGTCGATGACGAATACCTCGGTTAGACCGCTCAAGACCCCTCGGTAAATCTTGCCGTCAACGTATTCGGTCAATCGCTTGCCCCCGCCAGCCAGTTTTTTTCGCAAGGCGATTACTTCATCGGGTTCAAGCTCCCAGCTATCCTTGCCGAGGTGGTCTGTCCGCATCAACGGTGCGGTGCGGATGACCTCAGACAGGTTCTCCGGCGGCTTGCCGCTGGTCAGCCACTTGAACAGCCGCATGGAGCCGCCGGGCGGTCGCTTGGACAGGACGGCGATGGTCGGGCGGATCATCTCGGCGTCCTCGAACGGCTGATATTCCCCGAAGTCGATCATGGACTCCAGCTTCGCGTTCTTCGCGAGGCATGCGCGCAGCCCTCCGCCATAGTTGCCACGGACCCATGCGCCCGAGGTGATGTAGCCGAGGCGACCGCCCGGCCGCAGCAATTTCAAACCCAGCTCGCAGAAATAGACGAACAGGTCAGCGCCGCTGTCGAAGCTCTCGAACTGCTCTTGCCAGTGCGCCTTGTAGGGCTTGATCCACTCATCTTTGACGTAGGGCGGGTTGCCGATGACGACGTCGAAGCCGGTGGCCGCAGGCCCGCCCGGGAACACCTCCGGGAACGCGCGGCGCCAGTCGAATGCCTTCGGGTGTACCTGGGTGTCAGTGACGACGCTGTTTCCCTCCCGGATGTTGTGGTCCAGGCTGGTCAGCACCTTGCCAACCTCGGCCGTCTTGATCCAGCAGGACAGCCGGGCGATATCGACGGCCTGGCGGTCCAGGTCCACGCCGTACAGGTTGTACTCCAGGATCGCCTTGCGGATGTCGAACAGGGTCCGGCCTTGCAGGTCGGTCAAGAACCCCTGGGCTTTCTGGTACTCGGCAAACATCTGGTCGAACGCTTCAATGAGGAAGGCGCCGCTGCCGCAGGCCGGGTCGAGGATGCGAACGCGCTCCAGCTCCTCCAGCCAGGCCGCCCAGAACCGGACGAGGGCCGCAGTCTGCGGTCTAGTCAACGCGGCGGGGTCGAACACGGTCGGGTTGGCGAGGACCTTGTAAATGGTCCGGTGGGCCTCGCCTTCGTGGGCGCTGCGGAGTTCCTCGAAGCGCGAGGCCAGCAGCGGGCCCAGGGTCTCGGCGACGATGTGCCGCGTGATGAAGGCCGGGGTGTAGAAGGCGCCGGCTTCCTTCTGGGAGGATTTCTTCTGCTCGCGCCGCCTCGCCGTCTTGACCAGGCCGGCGAGCTGGTTCTGCATCTCTTCGAGGTCGCCAATCGACTGCTCGAAGATGTGGCCCAGGATTTCCACGTCGATCAGCCTGGCGTTCGGGTTGTCGGCGCGGTTGCCGTACTCGTACTCCGCCAGGGTTTTCAGGCCCAGGCAGACCCCGTCCGAGACGGCCAGCCGTTCGAGTAGGGAGTCGGGGGCAAAGAGTCCACCGTTGTAGCGGGCGATCTGCAAGAGCTGGCTGCCCTCATTCACGGCACGGAACAGGCCGAGGAAGTTGTGCCAGATGGGCCGGGGGTTGAAGGGGTCGGCGTGCTCGTACGCGCGAGCGATAATGTTGGCGGGCAAGAGCCCGCGCTTCTCACAGAACGCGACGAAAAGCACCCTGTCCAGTATCTTTTGCGTCGCGGCCAGCAGCTCGGTCGGGGCAATGTCGGGGTTCTGCTGGCGAAGCGCATCGAAGGCGCTGCGCCGCAGCTGTGCATAATCGCGGTAGTAGTAGCGGGTGAGTTCCCGGCCGACGCGGCGGGATTCTGCAAGCAGCGTGTCGAAGTGGCACGGGCCGGCTGGCGGGACGACGCGCTGGGCGTGAAGGAGGTAGACGAAGCGGCGGAAGGCCATGTCGTCCTCGGCGAGCACCCGTGTCTCGAAGTGCTCGAAGGTGAGCTGATCGTGCCGGACGTCGTACAGCCGGATCTCGCGCAGGTTGGTCACCAGGTACCAGCTGCATTCAAGGTTGACGGCGTAGTGCAATGCCTGATCGACAGCGGACAGCTTGCGGTTGGCGAAAGGCCGGTCGAGCGGGTCGCGGGGCGCTTTGCCTTCCAGGGCGGCGACGAACTTGGGCGGTTGGTCGGAAGTGGAAAAGCGACCGATGACGGCGTCGGCATACTTGCCGTCCACCTGGACGGTGGCTTCCCGCTTGAAGGTGTAGCAGTCGGCGGCCCCCGCCGGGCCGGTGAAGCCGAGCAGCTCAAGGAAAACATCGTTGAGGAACCCGGGCAGGAGTTCGGTTTCTTTCATCTTCTCCGCTTGCTTGGAGTCCAGCAGCCTGGCCCAGTGAAGGATCCGGGTGCGAGCCTCCAGCGCGGAGGGCGGCAGAGGGAAGGCGTTTAACTGGGGACGGAGGGCTTCGGGGCGGAAGAGAGGCTTTACTGGCGTGGGCATGGGTCCGCGAACCGAGGGAGGAGGCCATAATGCTTACGGTGAAAACGCTGTGATGGATTATCGTGAGAGCGTGCCTGCGTGTCCAGCAGAAAGGAACAGTGCCAGGAGCCGAGTGGCGCGGGACATTCTTCGGCTAGAATCGGCCACTGCCATCACGCTGATGGGCCTGCCCGTCGTGGCCACGCGCAAAGTGCTGATGCTGGAAACGACTGATCGTTCCTCCGCCCTTTATATACAACGGCCGGCCGTACCGGCGCATCGGGACCACCATTTCGCAGATGCCGCAAGCGGAGTACGAACGCCGACTCCAGCAGCGCGGCCACGCGCAACACGTGCTCGCTGGTGGCTGAAGTCACCTCCCGCACTGCCAAATAGAACGGAATAGAACGGGTATAAAGCGAAATAGGACGGCGCCACTCTTGGGGAACAGGGGACGGGGGAGTGGGGGTATCAGGCACAGTCGGTCAGGGCGGTCGGGGTGTCAGACAGTCGGAGAGGCCAGTCGAAGAGGCCAGGTGCCAGGGACCATTTTCTACAACCGGCAGTACTCGCAGGTGTCTGCCGCGCGGTCCCACACCAGCTGCCGCACAGCTTCGTCCACAAGTAGCGCGGCATAAAACAGGGATCCGGTGGGGCGATCTCTCCCGGCCGGTGAGTTGCCTTTTGCGTGACGGCCCGCTCGGCAAGCACGTGACGTTCTTCGACTACGGCTGCGGGCGAGGAGAAGACCCGGAACTCCTCGCATTGGAGTGAGTTGCGTGCTGTGGTTAGGATCCGGCTTACCGACCGGACGCGCCGCGGCAGGAAGCGGAGGTCGTCAACCTGAGCCATGTCATCGAGGGCCCGCAGGAGCAGGCCGCCACGCTTACCATCACGTGAAGAAGAGCGGTATCCGGAATACCCTGACAGTGTGCCGAGCGCGATGATGATGGTGCCGGTGGCGCCGGCCCGTCTCGGGTACCGCGAAGAAGGTCGTGCCCGGGGAAACCACGATGGCCGGGGGCGGGCTGGCTGGCCGCGCGGGTGGCCGCACCGGAGTCGGCGCGGGCGGTGGTGGTGTTGCAGCCGTCTGCGCGACCGTGACGCTGCTCCGGTCCCGTGCCAGCCGGCCGTCGCTGTTGTCCTGGACCCACACACTCAGCCGGCTCGACCCGGCTAGGCTATACGTGTGACTGCCGACGATCTCGAAGAAACCCCGCGCTCCCGTTTCCTGCAACTGGGCAATCTGCACGAAACTGCCGTCGCCCCAGTTGATGACCGCGGTCAAGTTGCTCATCAGCGCCCCGGCGTCCGAATCGTGGACGACGCCGACCACGCCGGAATACGACACGCCCGGGCTGGCGGTGACGTCCACCGCGGTAACCGTGAGGGCGCCGTTCGGGGAGTCGCCGATTGTGGCCGTGCCGGAGGTCGTCGCGGCCCTGGCGTTGCTGTTGTCGCGGACCCACACCTGAACCTGGTCGGAGCCGCTCAACAGGTAGGGGTGGCGGCCAAGCACCTCGAAAAAGCCGGGTGTTGCGGTGGCCTGCAGGGTGCCCGTGTCCAGGGGACTGCCGTCGCCCCAGTTGATCGTCGCGCTGAGATTGGCGGTCGAGGCATGGACGTCCGAGTCGCGCAGGACCGCCACGACCCCGCCGAAAGGCAGCCCCGTGCTCGCGTTGAAGTTCACGCCGGTCAGCGCGAACACGTCCGGAGTGGCGGCGACAACCGCGGTGGCCGACGTTGCCGTTGTCCGGCCCAGGTTGCTGTCCTGGATCGTGGCGCTCACCGAGTAGGAGCCGGCGCTCGCGTAAACGTGGCTGCCGCGGACCTCGAAGTGTCCGTTGCCGATCGGTGCGATTGACGCCAGTTCCGGCACGGAGCCGTCGCCCCAGTCGATGCGCGCCCGCAGCTTGCCTGGCACCGCATTGGGGTTCGGATCGGTGAACGCGGCAACGACACCCGCGAATGCCTGGCCGGAATCGGCCTGGATGCTCTGGCCCGTGGCGGCGAAAGGCAAGGCCGGGTTCATCACCGGCTTGACCGGGATGATGGTCGAAACCACGTCGAAGGTGTGGTCGTTGCCGTCGCGGACCGTCACCGACAGCTGGAACCGTTGCGCGTCGAGATACGTATTGCTGCCGCTGACGAGGAAGTTGCCCAGCGCGTCTGGGCCGGTGATGGTCCCGTCGATCGTGTGACCGTCGCCCCAGTTGATAGTGGCTTGCAGGTTGGCAAGGATCGTGGCCGGCGGCAGCACGCCCACCGCCGATTCGCGGAATTCGGCCACCACGCTGGAGAAGGGCGTGTTTTGCAACGCTTCCAGGCCCGAGACGGGCAATACTGTCACCGCCGGTAGATCGCGCGGATCGAGCGGCTCCACCGCGGGACGGCAGGAACGGCGGCGTTCGGCCGGGCGTCCGAACCGGATTCCCCGGCTGAACCAGCAGCTCAACGACGGCATGGCAAGCTCCTTCGCGGGTGGCAGCGGCAAACGAACCTGGGGTCTTCGCAGGTGGTGCTTTCGCCGCACTGTCCTTGACATAGAACGGCAGAATGTCTGTCTGGGAAAAGGCCCAAGCCTGGGAAAAACAGTGGATCTGGACAAGGAACGTCGGTTTCTCGCGGACCTCGGGAAGATGCCGACCTTGCGGCGCAAGCGGATGGCACGGCACGGAAGGGCAGGAGCGATGGCACCGGCGGCTGGCTTCGAAACCACTTCGCGCTGCCGCGCTGCCATGGTACATCTGGAACGCTGAGCGAAAGCCCGCCCTGGCGGATGCCGTAGAGAAGAAGGGAAACTTTCGGGCGCTCGGACGGGCTGGCAGAGCACAGCCCTCGCGTAAAATGAGAGGAGGAGGACCTCATGCCGCCAAGGACTGCTGCTGCGCCTGGCCTCGAACGCCTTTCGGACCTGACGGACATCCTCCGTAGCGTCGAGGACTTCCCTCCTCTCCTCTCCGCGCTGCGGCAGGGGCATGGAGCGACCATCGACGGCGCCTGGGGATCGTCCGCGGGGCTTGCCGCCGCCGCTCTTGGGTTGGAGACGCCGCACACCCTCCTCATCGTTCTTGCCCATCCGCGCGACATCGACGGCTGGATCGAGGATCTCGCCGGCTTCGCGGGCTTCCGCCCCGTTGTCTTTCCCGCCTGGGAGAACGCACCGAACGCCGACACCGTCGTGGACGAACTGGCCACGCAACGACTTCGTCTCCTCAAGCAACTGCAAGGCAGCGACCCGCCGCGCTTCGTCCTGACGACCATGCAAGCCCTGATTCAGCCGGTGCCCGATCGCGCCCAGCTCGACAGCGGCCGCCGGATTCTGCGCGTCGCCGAGGCGGTGGACATGGCACAACTGGCCGCCTGGTTGGTCGAGCGCGGCTACCACAACACCGAGGCAGTTGAGCAGCCCGGCGAATTCAGCCGGCGCGGCGGCATCCTCGACGTCTTCTCGCCCGACGCCGACGCTCCCTATCGCCTGGAGTTTTTCGGCGACGAGGTCGAGTCGATCCGCCAGTTCGCCCCTCACACGCAACGCAGCCTCGGCAACGTCCAGACAGCCGAGATCACGGCGGCCAACGTGGAGCAATGGTCGCCGGCCTCGGCAGCCGATTCGGCAGGCGTGCGCCTCAACGATCATCTCTGCGATTACCTGCCGGCCGATGCCTGGACGCTGCTCGTCGAGGCGGAAGACCTGCAGGAGCAGGGCAAGTTATACCTGGAGCGCGTCGCCGACGTGCGTGGCCTGTTCTCCGTGCCGGGTGTGTTTCAGCAGTTGCTGCGCTTCCCCAGCATCCGCGTCTCGGCCTTGCCCAGCCCTTCGGTCGAGGCGACCTGCCACCTGCACGTCGAGTCGGTCGAGCGCTTCAGCGGCGACGTCTCCCGGGTGCGCGACGAGCTTGACAGCATTGCCCAGCCGCGGCGGGACGGCAGCGGCGGCGACCGGGTGCTGATCGCCTGCCATAACGAGGCCGAGGTCAAGCGGCTCGGCGAGGTGCTGGCGGCGGGACGACTCGCCCAATCCGCTCGGCTGTGTCTCGTCACCGGCCGCATTCGCGCCGGCTTCCGCATGGTGGACGCAGGCCTCGTCCTGCTCGGCGGCCAGGAGCTGTTTCACCGCGAAGAGGTCCGCCAGGTCCAGCCGCGGCGGCGACTCGAATCGCGAGCCATCGACAGTTTCCTCGATTTGAACCAGGGCGATCTCGTCGTCCACGTCAGCCACGGCATCGCTCGCTATCACGGCATGCAGGTGCTCGAGAAGAACGGTCAGACCGAAGAGCATCTACTTCTCGAATTCCGCGATGGCGTCTATGTCTACGTCCCGGCGTCAAAGATCGACCTCGTGCAGAAGTATGTCGGCGGCTCGCGCACCGACCCGGAGCTGTCCAAGATCGGCGGCACGAGTTGGCTGCGCAAGAAGGAAAAAGTGCAGGCGGCGGTCCTGGACCTCGCCAGTGAAATGGTTCAACTTCAGGCTCTGCGCGAGGCCAAGCCAGGCGTGGCCGTGCCGCCCGACACCGAATGGCAAGCGGAGTTCGAAGCGGCATTTCCCTACCAGGAGACGCCCGATCAGCTTACCAGCCTTGCCGAGATCAAGCACGACATGGAACGCGCCCGGCCGATGGACCGCCTCATCTGCGGCGACGTAGGGTACGGCAAGACCGAACTGGCCGTGCGCGCGGCATTCAAGACCATCGACAACGGCCGCCAGGTCGCCGTCCTCGTGCCCACTACCGTGCTGGCCGAGCAACATTTCCGCACGTTTGGGCAACGGCTCGCCGAGTATCCATTCGTCGTCGAGTGCCTCAGCCGCTTCCGCACGGCGCGGGAGCAGCGGGACATCCTGCAACGACTGTCGCAGGGCGGCATCGACGTCGTCATCGGTACCCACCGACTCGTCAGCGTCGACGTACACTTCAAGGACCTGGGACTGGTCATCATCGACGAGGAGCAGCGCTTTGGCGTCGAGCACAAGGAGCGGCTCAAGCGGCTGCGGCAGACGGTGGACGTGCTGACCATGACCGCGACACCGATCCCACGCACGCTGCACCTGGCGCTGCTCGGTATCCGCGACATTAGCAACCTGGAAACGCCGCCGGCCGATCGCCTTGCCATCGAAACGCGAATCACGCGCTTTGATCGGCAGCTCGTGCGCCACGCCATCCTGCGTGAGATGAACCGCGATGGCCAGGTCTATTTCGTCCACAATCGCGTGCACAACATCCACGCCATTGCCGGCGAGGTGCGGGAGATCGTGCCGGAAGCTCGCATCAGCGTGGTGCATGGCCAGATGCCGGAACACGAGCTGGAAGAAGGAATGATGCGTTTCGTGCGCCGCGAGACCGACGTGCTGGTGGCGACGACGATCATCGAGAGCGGCCTCGACATCCCCAACGCGAACACCATCTTCATCAACCAGGCAGACAATTACGGCCTGGCCGATTTGCATCAGCTCCGCGGCCGAGTTGGCCGGTACAAGCACCGCGCCTATGCGTACCTCCTGCTCGACTCCGATCGTTCGGTGACGCCGAACGCGACGCGGCGGCTCAAGGCGATCGAGGAGTTCACTGAGTTGGGGGCCGGTTTCAAGATCGCGCTGCGCGACCTGGAGATTCGCGGCGCCGGCAACATCCTCGGCACCCAGCAAAGCGGCCACATCGCGGCGGTCGGCTACGAACTGTACTGCCAGCTCCTGGAAAACGCGGTGCGCAGCCTGCGCAACGAACGCCTGAAGACGCCGCTCGAAGTAACGATCGATCTGCCATGGGAGGCGTACCTGCCGCGCGACTACGTGCCGGGACAGCGGCTGCGCATCGAGGTATATCGCCGCCTTGCTCGGGTGCGGCGGCTGGAGAAGCTGGAGGATTTCCGCAAGGAGATGCGCGATCGCTTTGGTCCAGTACCTGAGACCGCGGAATGGCTGCTGCGGCTGGCCGAGGTGCGTCTCCTGGCAGCACGCTGGCAGGTGGCCCACCTGCGTCTGGAAAAGGCATCGGAACTGGGGCCGACCGACCTGGTGCTGGAATACCGCAGCGCGCGGCAGATCAAACGCCTCGCTGACCGGAGCGCGGGCCGGCTGCGCGTTGTGGACGGAGAGACCGCGTACTTCCGCCTGCTGCCCGCGGAAATCGAGGCGCGGAAACTGTACGGGTGTCTCCGCACCTTGCTGAAGCCGCCGGTGGGTTAGTTCCGCTTGCAATTCCCAGTACTGCCGTTATAACCCCCGCCCTCCGACTATCTCGTGTGCCGGGGGGGCGCGCAATGAAATGGCACTGTTTGGCGGCATCAACCGTAGTCCTGAGCGTCGTGTGCGGCTGTCAGGCGGACCTTCCGTCGGTAGCCGCGGCCAGGCCGCCGGCCGAACCGGCCAAGATCGAACGTTTACAGAAGCCCGACAGCGACAACGTCAAGCCGGCATCGTTCGGCAGCAGCCGCGCCCGGCCGACCGATCCACTCAGCGACCGCTTTGAAGGACAGACCGTGGCCGCCATTCGCGCCACGGTCAACGGGGTGCCCATTCTGGAGCAGGAAGTCTTGAGCGCCAGCTACGCGCCGCTCGAGGAAGCGCGCAATCTGCCGGAACCGGAGCGCGGCCAGCGCATCGGGGAGATCCGCAAAAAGGTCATCGAAGCATTAATTGAGCGCGAGTTGATTCTGCAAGACGCCAACACGCGCTTCGGCAAGGGCGGCGGGGCCAAATTCATGGAAAAGCTGCGCGAAGCGGCCGAGAAGGAGTTCGATCGCCAGGTCGTGCGCTCCACCAAGAACCGTCTCCACCTCAAGACCGACGAGGAATTCAAGAACTGGCTCCGCGGCCAGGGCGTGTCGATCGACGGCCTGCGCCGGCAATTTGAGCGACAGTTCATTTATCAGCAATACCTGCAATTCCTCGTGCAACCGCGGCTGGAGCGGATCGGCCGCGAGGAGATCGTCGAGTTCTACCAGAGCCATCCGGAAGAGTTCCAGACAACCGATAGTGTCGAGTGGCAGGACATCTTCATTGCGGCGAGCAAGTTCCCGAGCCGGGAGGCGGCCCAGCAATTCGCCGAGCAGGTACGAATCCGGGCGCGTGCCGGCGAGGATTTCGTGGCGCTGGCCAAGCAGTTTGACAACGGCACCAGTTCGTACCAGAACGGTGAAGGCATCGGTCACCGCCGCGGCGAAATCCGGCCGCGGGAAGTCGAGCCGTTCCTGTTCCAGATGCGGGCCGGCGACGTTGGTCCTCTCGTCGAGCAGAGTAACGGCTTCCACGTCTTCCGTGTCGTCAAGCGCGACTATGCAGGACAGATGGCGTTCGACGAGAAAACGCAGACGCTGATTCGCGAGAAACTCCGCAACGAAGTGTTCAACCGGGAATCCAAGCGGGTCGTGGCCGACCTGCGCCGCAAGGCGACCATTGAGGTCAACGACACGCCTTGACCGTGGGATGAAATGGCGAAGGGCCGGAGCAAGCGGTGGCTTGTTCCGGCCCTTCGCGTTTTACGGACACGTGCGACGGTTGATTCACGACTTGCTCGGCGCCACCGCGTTACTCGCGGAAGTGACCGGAGAAGCATTGGTGGGATTCGCGGCCGAATCGGCCTGGTTGAGCAGGCTGCGGACGTTCTTGCGGAACGACTCGAATTGTGTTTGCAGGCCATCCCGCTCCGTGGTGCGGGCCGTCAGCTGCTGCTTGAGATCCTCGCGTTCCTTGACGAGGGTCTGCTGCTGTTGTTCCAGGTCTTGCTGCAAGCGCGTGCGCTGTTCCTCGGACTCGGCGAGCTTCTTGCGGGCCTGGTCGCGCGCCGAGGAGACGGCCTTGTAGTCGTCCTCCATCTTGCTCAGCCTGGCCTCCAGGGCCTTGATCCGTTCCAATCCGCTTGGGGTCGGCCGCTGGGCACATCCCCACAACCCGAGAGCTGCTACGACGAGAAGTACCAATGCCTTGTTGGCACGCGTCATGGTTGATCGCTCCTGGCAAAGGGCCGATGCTTGCGCGCATCCCCCATTGTGTTAGTTCATTGAATCAGTCGGCAGCGGGGGCATCACCGGTCGGCAGGAGACTCCCCTGCCTCTTACCCGAATCCCCAGCTTTTGCTGTCCGCCAGAGACTATTTCGGCGGAATAGTCCAGCAGCTTTAGGAAGCCGAGGATTTTTGGGGGCTCTCGGGTCTCCGCACAGGATGGCTGCGGAGAAACCGGTCGTGCGGATCATCCTGGGTTGGCCGGTGGATCGGCCGGTCCGCTGGTCTGTTCCACGAAACTGCGGGCCAGGGTGGCTGCGTCTCGGCACTCCTCGACAGATGGTGAAAGGCCCGCGAACTTGGCCAGGTCGCAACGCTCGAAGAAGACACGCAGAGCTTCCTGCTGCTCCGGCGTCAGTTGCTTGACGGCCTGCAGCGCTTGCAGGAACTCCGCCGTCGTCTGGCGCGGCGCATGTAGTTGAAGCCGGCGTTCCAGGTACTCGCGTACTGCATCCGCCAGGAGAGTGTAATAGCGGGCGCTCTCGCCTCGCGCCGGTAAGGAGAGCGCCTCGAGCCGGTCCAGTTCGCGCCGCGCCCATTCGGGAGCGGTCAGCGGCACATCCTTCGCGGGTGGACGGCGCGTCGCGCGCCAGCCGGCCAGCAGCACGGCGAGGAGCGCAGCCAGACCGACCCACAGTAGCCACCACGAGCCGGCCGACTCTGCAGGTGGCGCAAGCGGGGGCGGGATGTCGCGCAACTGCTTCAGGTCGGTCCCCGAAATCTCGGTCGTGACGCGCACGGGGACGGGTTCCCAGGTCGCGTTCTGCCAGGTTGAAACTTTCGGTCCGTCCCGGTAGCGGAGCGGCGCCGGCGTCAGTGCCCCATCGCCCGGCTGGAGCGGCTCGATCAGGATCTCCTGCTGCCAGCGCACGCGCCCGCCGCCGAGGTCGATCCTCACAGGTGCGGCCATGGGTTGGCGTACTTCCCATGCCGGCAGCGACACGATGCTTTCGGGCAGCTGCACTTCGAGGGTCGCCGGCCCTTCGACGCTCAGCACCAGGTGCAGCGTGGCGGATAGCGCGATTTCCACTCCATCCATGCGAGTGCTGGCATCCTCAACAGTGAGCCGCGCGCCGCCCTGCTGCTGGACATAGCTAGGTTGAGCGCCGAGTGTTCGGGTGCAGCAGAGCATCGCCACCACCAGGGCCGCCGGCATGCACGACAGGGAGCGCATGCTCAGGTCCTCCTCAGCCGGCGTTCGCGGAGCTGGAAGAACCGGATGAGCGCATCCAGGTGCGTGCCATCGGTGGCCACCTCGACGAGATCGATGCGGGCCGAGCGCGTTAGCTGGCGAAGAGCGTCGCGCCGCTGCGCGGCAGCCTGGCTGTGGGCCGCGCGGACCAGCCGGCTGCGCGTGTCGAGCAGGAGTCGTTCGCCCGTCTCGGCGTCTTCCAGTTCGAGTAGACCGACCGGCGGCAGTTCTTCCTCGCGCGGATCGCTGATGCGTACCGCAATAAGGTCGTGCCGCCGACCGGTGCGCTTCAAGGCATTCTCGAAGTCGTGGTCGAGGAAGTCGCTCAACAGGAAGACGATGGCTCGCCGATGCACCACGCGGTTGAGCGAATCGAGAGCTTCGCACAAGTTGGTGCCACGCTGTTCCGGCTGAAAGAACAGGATGTCGCGGATGAGGCGCAGGACGTGTCGGGTTCCCTTACGCGGCGGCACAAAGCGTTCGACCCGATCGGTGAACTGCACCAGGCCCACCTTGTCGTTGTTGCTGATGGCGCTGAAGGCGATGACGGCGGCCAACTCGGCGGCCACCTCGCGCTTCTGCTGCAAGCGCGTGCCGAACAGCTGGCTGCCGCTGCAATCGACGAGCAGCATCACGGTCAGCTCGCGTTCCTCGATGAAGCGCTTGATAAAGGGATGCCCCATGCGCGCGGTGACGTTCCAGTCGATGGCGCGGATGTCGTCGCCGGGCTGGTATTCGCGGACCTCCTCGAAGGCGATGCCGGTCCCCTTGAAGACGCTGTGATACTCGCCGCCGAGCAGGTCTTCGACGGCGCGGCGCGCCTTGAGTTGGAGGCGACGAATCTGGCGCAGCACTTCATGGGGCAGCATGGTGGCTTTCCGGGCCGCAAGCGGCTGGGCGCGTGGGTATCGTACTCTGCCGCCGACCCGCAAGCGGCTCTCTCCAAGTTACACCACCACCTTCAAGAGGAGTAGTGCGCAAATCGCGCGGGCGCGTCAACCGGCCGATGGTTGCCGTCCGGGTGCATAGAAGGCGATCACCGCTTGCACCGCTCGCCGCCACTCGGTCAGCAGCCGTTCCCGGTCCGCCGCCAGGCGCGGCTGGAAGGCGCGCGCCTCCTGGGCCAGGCGGCGCAGGCTCGCAAGGTCCGGCCATACGCCCGCCTGGAGCCCCGCCAGGAAGGCCGCGCCGAGCGCCGTCGATTCGCTCTGGGGAGCTTGCAGAACTGGCAAACCGAGCAAATCGGCCTGCCGTTGCAAGAACAGGGCGTTGCTCGCCATGCCTCCGTCCACGCGCAGCGCCTGCAGCGCGGTTCCTGCGTCAGCGGCGGCCGCCGCCACGAGGTCCGTCACCTGAAGAGCAACCCCCTCCAGCACCGCTCGGGCAAGATCGGCCCCGGTGGTGCCGCGAGTCAGGCCGAAGAGAACGCCACGCGCTTCCGGCACCCAGTACGGCGCGCCCAGGCCCACGAATGCCGGCACAAACAGCACCGGCTGCTCGGCGTCCGAAAGCTCCGCCAGCGCTTCCACCTCGGCGGCCGCCGCGAATAGTTTCAGCCCATCCCGCAGCCACTGCACCGCCGCGCCGGCAATGAAAACACTTCCTTCAAGGGCGTACTGTGGCTGCTGGTCCAGCGTCGCGGCGACCGTGGTCAACAAGCCATGCCGCGACAGGGTCGGCTGGTCGCCCAGGTGGAGGAGAAAGAAGGCGCCCGTCCCATAGGTACACTTCGCCTCGCCAACCGTGAAACCGCACTGGCCGAATAACGCCGCTTGCTGATCACCTGCCACGCCGGTAATCGGTAGTCCATCGGGGAGGAAGCCCAGGCCTGCCGTGACTCCGTACTCCGCGGCGCTGGGGCGCACGTCCGGCAGCAAGTTACGCGGCACGCCGAAATAGCGGCACAGTTCGTCATCCCATGCCGTGGTATGCAGGTTGAACAAGAGTGTGCGTGAAGCATTGGTCGTGTCGGTGGCGTGGGAACGGCCGCCGGTCAGCCGCCAGATGAGGAGACTGTCGATGGTGCCGCAAGCAAGGTCGCCGGCCTCGGCCCGTCTCCGCACTTGCGAGTCGTGCGCGAGCAGCCAGTGCAACTTGGTGGCAGAAAAGTAGGGATCGAGGACCAGACCGGTCCGTTCGCGGAGCCAGGGTTCGTCGGTTTTGTGCTGGCGGCAGAAATCAGCCGTACGCCGGTCCTGCCAGACGAGGGCGCGAGCAACGGGGCGCCCGCTGGCACGCTCCCAGAGGACGACGGTCTCGCGCTGATTCGTCAAGCCGATGGCAGCCAGGTGCCGCGGTTCGAGCCGTGCCGCGGCCAGGGCGGCCGGGACCACCTCGGCGACCGATTGCCAGATTTCCTCGGGATCGTGTTCCACCCAGCCGGGCTGTGGATAGTGCTGTGTCAATTCCCGGGCGGCGCTGCCCACCGGTCGGCCGGCGTCATCGTAGACCACCGCGCGCGTGCCCGTCGTCCCCTGGTCGATGGCCAAAACATAGCGTGCCGCCATGGTGTGCATCCCTCTCGCTGGTCCCACATTGTGACATGGGCCGAAGGCCGAGGCAATCCCTGGAAGCTTTCAGACGTCGGTGTGTTTTTCCTGTTTCCTAAAAGTGATCTATACTTCGTGCATCGGGATGCCAGAGACAAAGGGGGGGCAGCAGACGAGGATTGTGCTCCGCGTCTGCTCCCGGGATAGGTGCCGGCCGCACCTGCTCTCTGGCAGGGCATCCAAGCGCGTCGCTTCACAAGGTATTCGTTGCCATGTCAATGGTCTGCCCTCAGTGCCAGGGATCCTTTCCACAGCGCCTCGAGTGTCCCGCTTGCGGTGTGCGGTTGGAATACCAGGCAAACAGCCGCGCGCAGCGGGGCGCTACGCCGGAAGGACACGCCTGGCAGCAGACGCCCTGGGGACGCATTTTCGTGGGCCTGCTGCTGGCCCAGGGGCTCTACTACGGGCTGTGGCATCTTTGCAGGGCCGGTCTCCTGGCGGTTAGTACAGAGGCCGAACCGACCTGGTGGACGACGCTCAGCGGTTTGCTTGTCGTGCAGGGCTTGCAAGCGGTCAGTCTGCTGGCGGGGGGCACCATGGCAGGTGCCAGCAAGCGTCAGGGGATCGTTTATGGCGGACTTGTCGGCCTGGCCAACGGCCTGATCTTCGTCTGCGTTCAGCAGCGCTACGCCAACCTCTTCACGCCGGTGGTCCTCTACGGCCAGCCCATCTTGCAGACCGCACTTGGTGCGGCCGGGGGTATCATCGGTAGAGTCATTTGGCGGCCACTCACGAACCCCGCCCGCGCGGGCACCCTGTTGTCCGGGCCGGTCGCTGCGGTGCGCGGCAAGAATCCGTCGCCGTTCGCCGGCCCCATCGCCTGGTGGCGCGTCCTCATAGGTATTGGCATCGCACTGCCCGGCACACTCTGGGCGAGCGTGATTCTCGACCTGGTTGTGGAGGCCAGCTACGGCAAGTTGAACGTCGATTCCTACCTGCAGGATCGCTTGCTGACGTGGGAGATCTCCGCGCTGGCCATGCTGGCTGGCAGCGCCCTCGCGGGAGCGACCACTGTTAACGGGCTGAAGCAGGGATTGTGCGTCGGCGTCATCACCGCCATCGTGCTCGTCGGCCTCCGCCTCGGCGGGCGCATCGTGTATTTCGACGCCGCCGCGGTGAGCCTGATCGCCGCGCTGGCCCTCTGTCTCCTCGGCGGCTGGTTCGGCAGCCAACTCTTTCCGCCGCTCACCCCCTACTTCGGCCGCAGCCGTGGCCGCAGGCGCTTCGGCCCGGCCCAGGCTTGAGCGCGCGAAACCGGGTTTCATTTCCCGACTCCATGGGATATAGTCCGCCCCGTCGGGCGGCTTTTGTCCGACCCAACAGAGAAAGGAGGCTCTGTGACCCCGTCTCGTTCATTCTTCCGCTCCAGCGCGTGGGACGTTCTGCCCGCGATCAGCGGCGTGGGTATCGTCGTCTTCATCTTCTGGACCTTCCTCAGCTTCGACCGCCTCTCCTGGTGGGTTCTTGTTCCCGCGTTTATCGCCATTGCCTGGTCGTACTGCTGGAACCTGCAGTGCATTTCGCACAACTTCATCCATAACCCCTATTTCACCAACGTCTGGCTGAACCGCGCCTACAGCGTGCTCGAATCGCTGGCCCTGGGCGTGCCCCACGTCCTGTATCACCACTACCACATGAACCACCACTGGGGCGACAACGACGCCAAGGGCCCGGATGGCACGACGAAGGACTGGTCGTCGATCTATCGCTACGGCGCGGACGGCCGGCCGGAGTCATTCTGGAAGTATTGCCTGGTGAGCTTCTTCCGTGTCGAAATCATGGGCGTCATCCGCGTCACCATGCGGCATCACCAGCTCTGGCAGTTCGTCGCCGAAACCGCGACCCTGGGCGGCTTCTGGGCGATCATGCTCGCGGTCAACTGGCGTTATTTCGTGATCTTCTATCTGCCGTCGTACTACCTCGGCTGGGTGCTGAGCTTTGCCGAGGGCTATCTGGAACATTACGGGGCTCAACCGGGCAATCCATTCGCCAACTCGGTCAGCTCCTACAACTGGCTTTACAACTTCTTCTGGTTCAACAATGGCTACCACCAGGAACATCACTGGGATCCGAAGATGCACTGGACGAAGATGAAGGGGCTGCATCAGCAAATCAAGTATCAACTCGACACCAATCATACACGCACGCTGCGTGGTCCGCATATGACGGCGCTGCTGGAATACTGGCTGGCCGGCCAGACGCCCACGGACCAGCCTGGCACGGGCGCGCAGCACCAGCGCGCGGCTTGACAGGAGAGATTCATGGCCGCCCCATCGACGACTCCAAGGCGGACGCTGGTGGTCCTGTGCGTGGCCAGCATCTTTTGGGCATTCAGCTTCGGCGTGAGCGCGCCGCTGGCGTCGCTCTGGCTCAAGGACGCAGGCTGTAGTGCCACGGTCATCGGTCTGAACACGAGCCTGTACTACCTGGGCATCACCCTGGCCGCGGGACTGGTGCCAAGCCTCATGCGCCGCTGGGGCAACCGCTGCGCCATCTTCGGCACGATCGCCTCTGGCGTCACCGTAGCCCTCTTCCCCCTGGGCATGGCCCTGCCTGGCTGGCACCTGCTGCGCTTGCTCAACGGATTTGCCGGCGCCATGAGCCTCATCCCCCTGGAGTCGCGCGTTAATCACAACGCCACGCCGGAGCAGCGTGCGCGCCACTTTGGCTGCTATGCGTTCTCGATCGCGCTGGGCATGGCCCTCGGCACACTGGTCGGCTTGCAGATGTACGGCCTGGCGCCGCGGCTGGCCTTCATGCAAGGCGGCCTGCTGGCTGTCGCGGCCGGTGTGGTCGTGCTGGAATGGCTGCCCGCCGCGGAGCTGTTGGTTGAGGAACTCAAGGAGCGCACCTCCCTGGAGGTGCGCCGCAACTTCCTCAGCTTCGGCAGTGCCTGGAGCCAGGGCTTCCTCGAGGGCGGCATGGTGGCGCTGCTGCCGATCTATCTCCTGGCGGCCGGCATGACCGAGAACGGCGTCAGCTGGCTTTTGAGCGGCATCATGATCGGCGTCATCACCTTCCAGGTGCCGGTGGCCTGGCTGGCGGATCGCTTCGGCAGGACGACCGTGCTGGTGGGCTGCTACGTCGTGGCAGGTGCTGGGCTGCTGGTGGCGCCGTTTTGCGGCGGCACTTTCTGGCTCACGCCGTGGCTCTTCCTGGTCGGCGCCTGTTCAGGCGCTTTCTATCCGCTCGGCCTGTCGATTCTCGGCGAGCGGCTGCCCAATGGGGCCATCCCGCGGGCTAACGCCTGGTACCTGGCAATCAACTGCATCGGCAGCCTGATTGGGCCGGCCCTCATCGGGGCGGCGATGGACCTGTTCGGGCAACGCTCCATGTTCGCGGTGGCCGAGGCAGCGTTGCTGTCTGTGCTCGTCACATGGGCTGCTCTGGAAGGTTACTCTCGGTGGCAGCGCCGGCCGGTCGTGCGGCAGGCGGCCGTGACGGAGAGCGGCGCCGTAGCACAGCGGGCGGCAGCCTGAGTAGAATGACAGGGTAGCGCGGACGGGATGGTCCCACCGCGAGGTTCCCTGTCCCGAGCTGCTCATGGCCTTTCCGCTCATTCATCTGCCGGTCCTGCAGAACTGGGACTGCCACGTCTGCGGTACTTGCTGCAAGGAATATCTCGTCACGGTCACCGACGAGGAGCGACGGCGCATTGAGGGCCAGGGCTGGGCCAAGGATCCAGTGCTTGAAGGCCGGCCCCTGTTCGTGCGCCAGGGACCGCCCTGGGCGCGGCGCTACCACCTCAACCATCGTCCGGACGGCAGCTGTGTCTTCCTCGATGAAGGAGGTCGCTGCCGTATCCATGGGCGTTTCGGGTACGAGACCAAGCCACTCGCCTGCCGCCTGTTCCCCTTCGTGCTAGTCCCGGTCCACGATCACTGGCGCGTCGGGTTGCGTTTCGCCTGTCCCTCGGCAGCGGCAAACAAGGGCCGGCCACTGTCCGCACACGACCCGGACCTGCAGCAGTTCGCCGCGATGCTGGCCGCGCGCGAGGGCTTGCAACCGCAGGCCGACGGCACGCTCTTGCCCCCGCCGCCCCTGCATGGCCGGCAGCGGGTCGCGTGGCCGGACCTGCTCCGTTTCGTCCAGGCGCTGCTTGTGCTGCTGAAGAATCGACAGGACCGCATGGAACGGCGGCTGCGCAAGTGCGTCGCCCTGGCCGAACTGTGCCGGCAGATCCGCCTGGACAAACTGCACGACGCTCAGCTCATTGAAGCGCTGCAGGTAATCATGGGCAGCGTCGAGAAGGACACGCCCACCGATCCGGCCTCGCTGCCGCAGCCGTCGTGGGTAGGACGGGTGCTCTTCCGGCAAGCGGTGGCGGTCTTCACGCGCAAGGACCATGGTCCGAACCGCGGCCTGGTGAAGCACGGCCGACTCGGTTTACTGCACGCCGCCTGGCGCTTCGCCCTCGGGAGCGGGCCGGTGCCCATCATGCACGGCTGGATTCCAGAGACCACATTCGAGAAGCTGGAAGCGCCGCGCGGACCCCTGCCCGAGGAGGTGGAGCAGATCCTGGAGCGCTACTACGTCCTCAAGGTCGGCTCACTTCAATTCTGCGGCCCGGCGTACTTCGGACTGCCATTCTGGGAAGGATTGGAGGCCCTGGCCCTGACGCTGCCCATCCTCCTCTGGGTGGCCCGAGCGTTCGCCGAGCACCCATCGATTGAAGCGATCACCAAAGCGATGAGCATTGTGGACGATCACTTCGGGTTCAACCGGGTCCTGGGCACGCAACGGCAGCGACTCAGCTTTCGTATCCTCGCGGGGCAGGGAGAACTGGCGAAGCTGATCGCCTGGTACAGTCGCTAATTCTCGACCTGCTTGCGGACCAGGGATAGTCTGATTACCGCTCCGGCCGGTCCAGCAGGTCGCGCAGCTTCAGCACGTTCTCGCGGTCGAACCCTTTCGGCTCATGTTCCAGGATCCAGTCCACGTCTTCCAGCGCTCCTTGACGCTGGCCGCCGCGAAAACGCGCCACGGCGCGCATCCAGCGCTGTTGACCGTCTTCCGGCGCCACAGCGACCAGTACGTCGAGATAGCGCAGCATCCCAGCGGTGTCGTGGTCCCGATCTGCCAGCCCGAGGAGGTTGTCGATGATGCGCAGGACGATCGCCCGTTTCGGCGCGGCGGCGAGGTGTTCCTCGGTGAGCGCCCGGCCGTTGAACGCTTCCACCCTTTTCGCCGCCTCCTCGCGACTCATTGGCCTGGCTCCCTCGAATACGTCCAGCAACTGCCCCTCGCCCTTGCCGGGGACATACCGGACGATGAAGTGCCCCGGCAGCGATACGCCGACCACCTTCAGGCCAAGCCGCCGTGCCATCTCCATGTAGAGCACCGATAGCGTGATGGGCAGTCCTTCGCGGTCGTCGATGACCTCGTTCAGATAACTGTTGGAGCGGTGGTAGTAGTCGCTGCGGCTGCCGTGGAAACCGCGAACCTCGAATAGGTATTTGTTTAGCCCCGCCTGTTTCATCTTTTCGTCGGCGTTCTTCGGCAGACCGCCAGCCACCTCGCGCGCCATCCGATCCACCTCCTTGCAATACGCCTCGACGTCCACCTCGTCGTTGTCGAGCTGGGCCACAAGCAATGCCGCGCGCAGCAGGTCGATGGCCTCTTCCTTCCCTTGCAGTGCCTTCACCAGCTCCGCTTGCACGCGCTTCTGATGAACGGCCAGGGCCAAAGTGCGCAGCTGCACCGCCTGCTGTTCGAGGAGGTGGGCTCGCTCGCGCAATGCCGTCACGCTGGCCGGAGCGTCCGGCAGCAGCGCGTCCACCTGGGCCGGTGCCAGCGGCCCTCGCGGCGCGATGTGCTCCACCGCCTTCGTGACGCGGGCGGCAAGCTCCGTGGGCACGGCGGAAGAGTTGACCTTCGCACCCACCTGGAAATCCTTGAACTCGGCCCGGGTGTCGCGGAATTTGGCGAGTCCCACCTGGCCGCTGGTCATGCCCTTGTCTGTCGATTCCAGGAGCAGGCGATCGTTTACGTAGCAGAGGATCTTTTCCTTCTCGATGCGCACCTTGAGCGTATTCCAGTCACCGGGACGATAGTCCGCACTTTTTAGCTGATTGAGGATCTTCCAGGACAGGACGTCGGGGCCGTTGAAGCGAACGAAGCGAAACTGGCCGCCGGTCGGGTAGAAGCCGTAATGCTCGTCACCGCCGTCGGCGTGGAAAACGAGGCCGGCGGCGCCCGCCTCGTCATCGAGCCGCACCGTGACACTCAATTCAAACGGCACCGGCGGCACCGGCCGTTGCCACAGGCAGAGCGAGCGTCCGCCGAAGCCGCGGCCCGCGCCTTCGACCTGGATGCGCCCGGCCCGCTGGCGCCAGTGGGCGCTGAAGAGCGGTTTCCACTCCTGCGGATCGAGCGCGCCAATGGTCAGCCAGTGCGAGATGGGAATCGGGTTCGGCTTCTGCAGAAGGGGCTTTAGCGCGTTGCTCGGCGCAGCAAAGCCAAGGTTTGCGGTGACGAGCGACTTGAGGGTGAGGATGCCGCGCACCCGGCCCTGCATGTCGAGGAGCGGACCGCCGCTGTTGCCCGGCTCGATGGGGATGGCGAGCTGGATCATCGACTGGCCCTCGATGGGCCGCCTGCCCGAAACGACGCCGCTGACGACGGAGTGCTCGAGCCCCTGGGGATTACCGAGGGCCACAACGGCCTGGCCGTCCTTGAGCCCGTCGGAGTCGCCGAGTTCCAGGGCGGGCAACCCCTTGGCGTCGATGCGTATCACGGCCAGGTCGGCAGCGCGGTCCGTGGCGTGGACCGCGGTGGCTTCGTAGCGCTTGCCGTCGGCGAGCTGTATCGTGATGGGACGGGCCTCGCCGATGACGTGCAGGTTGGTGGCGATCAGGCCGTCTGGAGAGACGACGAAGCCAGTGCCGAGTCCCTGCCGCTTGCCGTCGCGGCCGGTATAGAGGATAACAGCGAGCGATTTACGACCCATCTCGGTGATCTGTTCGACGGTCCGGGACGGCGGCGCGTCGGCGGCCGTCAGAGTGGCGACGGCCAGCAGGGGCAGGGCAAAGGCCATGATTAGGGCTCGCAGACGCGACATGAGGCACCTCCGGAAACAGCGGGCGAACAGTCCTGCAGCCCAGACTACAGCCCTGGCGAAGGTACCGCCAGTGATTTAGCCGGCGTCCAGTGACCGCGGAAACCGGGCGCAGCCGCTTCCCGCCCCGCTGCTCCCTCGTTCCCAGGCTCCCGCCTGCGCAGGCAGAGCGCGGTGCGAATGCGTACAATGCAGGGTCGGTGAAGGCCGGCCCTCCTGCGCAGAGTGGCCCGGTGGCCGGTTGCATATAGTACACTTAGCGGTGTGAAATGTCCGAGTTTTCCTGGAAGAAGCTGAGCGTGGCGTTAGCCCTGGTGTTCGTCGTGCTGGCGGCAGTCGCCGCCGGGATGGGACTGTTTTCATCGCGGCAAGAACCAAGGGAGGAGTTTCTTCCCGAGCGCGTCCAGCTGCCGGTCGAGCCGACTACTGATTTCCCCGTCAAGACCGTCCATGAAGCGCAGGACGCCCTGAATCCCGCCGAATTGGTGTTGGGCGTCAGCGTGGGGGGCGAGTCGCGCGCTTACCCCATCAACCTCCTTAACGAAGAGCACCTTCGTTACAAGATCCTCAACGACATCCTCGGCGATCGACCCATCGCCGCCACGTGGTGCAACGCGTGTCACAACGGGATCGTTTACGACCGCGTGGTGGACGAGCAGACGCTTACCCTCGCCGTGTCGGGCCAACTCTGGAAGGAAAACATGGTCATGTACGACGTGGGGACGCACTCCCTGTGGAGCCAGCTGGAGGGCGAAGCCAGGTTGGGGATCCTGCAAGGCAAGAAACTGCGCCCGATCCCCTCCCTCCTCACGGACTGGGAGTCCTGGTGCAAACATCATCCGGAAGGGACGGTCGTCCTACTTCCTTACAGGGGGAAGGAGTACCGCCGGGATTTCTACCAGAAGCCGGAGCGTTTCGTGCTGGGTATAGCCTCGGGCCGCAAGGCAAAGGCCTGGAAGTTCGACCGGCTCAGCCAGACTCCGGCCGTGAACGACGAGTGGGACGGCCGGCCCGTTCTGGCCGTGCTCGACCGACCCAGCTTCACCGCTCGGCTGTACGAGCGGGAGCTTTCCGGGCGCGTGCTCACGTTCCAGATGGCCGACGGCCGGCTCACCGACCAGGAAACGGGCAGCACCTGGGAACCGGTCACGGGGAGGGCAGTTGCTGGGCCGCTCGACCGGCAGCATCTGACCCCGCTGGCGGCCACGGTCTCGTACAAGGACGCATGGCTGCGCTTCTATCCTCGCTCCGAATGAGCCCTCTCCAGGCAAGTTCTGACCGTGCGCGAGCGGTCTTGCTGTTATAAAAAAGGTGGCAGACGCTCGTCCTATTTTGCTTGACTTCTTCGTCTCGAAGGGATACGAATAGAGATTAGAGTCAGTTGTCGGACCTCTCTCATCGTTACATATCTTGATAGGGGGATGGGACTATGGCATTACTCAGGTACATTCGACGTTGGCGGGGCTTCACCTTAATCGAACTGCTGGTGGTGATCGCGATCATCGCCATCCTGATCGGGTTGCTGGTGCCCGCCGTCCAGAAGGTTCGCGAGGCCGCCGCACGTATCCAGTGCAACAACAACCTGCACAACATGGGGATCGCCGCCCACAACTGTCACGACCAGAACGGCAAACTGCCGCCGCTCCTGGGGCGGTTCAACGAGCCGGGACCGGCGCAGGGACAGCCGAACAACCCGCCCTGGGGCAACGTCCACTTCTTCCTGCTGCCCTATATCGAGCAGGACAATTTCTTCAAATCGACGTACGATCCTAACGTGGACGGCAACCGCTCGTCGCAGGGCTACCGGCCATGGATCAACCGCTGGAAGCCGATCAAGACCTACATTTGCCCTTCGGACCCGAGCATCCCGGCCAACGGTATCGGCACAAACGTTTACGTGGCGGGCTGGGCGGATAATCCGTCATTGTGTTCGTACGCCTCCAACGCCCAGGTCTTCGCCACTGTGGACGTCAACGGCAACATCATTAGCTCCAGCCTCTGGGAGGGGTCCGCCCGCATTCCGGCGACGTTCGTCGACGGTACATCCAACACAATCCTGTTCGCCGAGAGGTATGGCACGTGCGGCCGATACAATAACAGCGGCAACTACCCCCCAGGCAGCGGCGGCAGCGTCTGGAACTGGTGGGGCATCGACTCCGCCCAACCAGCGTTTGCGGCCTTGCTCATCGGCCCGCAGTCGAAGTTCCTAATGAAGCCGGCGCCTTACCAGACCGTCTGTGACCCCCGCGTGGCCTCCACCCCGCACACCGGCGGTATGCAGGTGTGCCTGGGAGATGCCAGCGTCCGTAATCTTTCCCCGGGCCTCAGCTCGAACACCTGGTGGTGGGCATGTACGCCCGCCGGCAATGAAGTTCTCGGGCCGGACTGGTGACCTGCTCGAACTCAGCCGCGGACCCCCGTCCTTTGGGCGGGGGTCCGCCCATTCCAAAGCCAGGTATCTCTTCCGGATGGAGCAGACCAGATATGTGGAATCGGCAATCACTCTATCGCCTCCCCTCCCTGCTGGCACTGACGCTGGCGGTCCTGCCCCTGGTCGGCTGCGGCCGACCGAGCGGGTCGGTCACCGGCAAGGTTACCCTCAAGGGGCAAGCCCTGACTGCGGGCAATGTGTCCTTCATCGGCGCCGACGATAACGCGGCCTCGTCCCCGATCGGGCCCGACGGCAGCTACACCATCGAGAAGGTGGCAGCCGGCCCGGCGAAAATCTGCATCACCCCGCCGGTCGCAGCCACTGGTATGCCGAAGGGAATGAACATGGACCCCGGCAAGATGGACGCCCCCTCGGCTCAACCCGCCTCAGCGTCGCCTGCCACCGCCAAGCCAGTGTCCATCCCGGAAAAATACCAAAATGTGAGCAAGTCCGGCCTCACATACACCGTCAAAACGGGTCCCCAGGAATACAACATCGACCTGAAGTGATCAGCGGGGCCGGGAGACGCCGCGGCAGGGTTCTATGAGCGTTTCCGTGTGCCGACCGTGGATAGTCGCTTGGAGCGCCGTGTGGCGGCGCCCGGGTCGTGCCCTGGCCGCTGTTGCCCTGTTGCTCATTATCGGTATGGCCTGGCATGTCGCCGCGCGCCAACTTTCGGCGGACCACCACGCTGTTGCTGCCCGTGAGGCGCTGGCCCGACGCGACTACGAGCAGGCCCGACTCCACCTCGATACTTCGCTCCGGATCCGGCCACACTCCGCGGAATTCCACCTCATCAAAGCCCGCCTTGCCCGCCTGGCCGGCTCGAGCGCCGATGCCGAGCGGGCCTTGAAAGAGGCGCAGCACCTCGGGGCGTCTGCCCAGGCCGTCACGCTGGAGCGTGCCCTTCTCGAGGCCCAGCAAGGTGAGTTGACGTTGGATCTGGAAGGCTACCTGCGCGACCTCGTCAACCAGGGCCACCCGGACACCACCTTTATCCTCGAAGCGCTCAGCCAGGGTTACACCCGCTCCTATCGCCTCAAGCACGCGCTGGACTGCCTGAACCTGTGGTTGCAGGAGCGTCCCGATGACCTGCAAGCCCTGATGGGGCGCGGCTGGGTACTCGAACGGCTGGACCAGTTCGAGAAGGCTCGCGATGACTACCTCCGGGCAACCGAAGTCGCCCCCGACAACCCCGACGCGGAACTGCGGCTGGCCCAGGTGCTGCTCCTGCTTGGCGATCCCCAAAAGGCACTGGGAGCCTTTGAGCACGCCTGGCAGCGCCAGGCCGGCCAGCCAGCGGTCGGCCTCGGGCTGGCCCAGTGTTACAGCAAGCTGGGCCGCAACGAGGAAGCGCGGGAACTTCTCGACCGGCTGGCCGCCGACCACCCGGAGGAGGGGGCGATTCTCCTGGAACGCGGCCACCTGGCCCTCCAGATGGGACAACCCGCCGAGAGCTGGCTGCGCAAGGCGGTGGCCGATCTGCCCCACGATTATAACGCCAATTACGATCTCTGGCAGTGCCTGCTCCACCTCGGCAATGAGGCGGAAGCCCGGGAAGCGCGCGCCCGCGTGGACAGCATTCAGGCGGACCTGATGCGAATGAGGGAACTGACCGATCAGTTGCAGCAGCGTCCCTACGACTCGTCGCTCCGCTGTGAAATCGCCCAGATCTTCCTTCGCCAGGGGGAAAAGCGGGAGGGTCTGCTCTGGCTGGAGGCCGCCCTGCGCATGGACCCGCGCGACCGGTCTGCCCACCTGACCCTGGCCGACTACTACGAGCAAAACGGCGAGCCTGCCCTGGCCGCCCAGCACCGCCGTCTGGCCAATCCGCAGGCGGGTCCGGGCTTGCCGAATTGACACCCACCTCGGGCCGCTGGACAATGGCCTGAGACGGCAGCAAGTCTGATCCGGTTTCTGGGCTGGCGAGCGGTGGGCGGAAGCAGGACGGAGATACGGGTACTGCGCAATTCCGCCGCGAGGATTCCGTCAAGGAGCCAAGGGCTACCAGGCAGCTGATGGGCGGAGGTTTTTCGTGCTTTCGTGGTATGGGCAGCCGGTTCGCTTTCTCCGGGGCCACCCCTACTTCACCCTGTCTGGCCTGCTCCTGGGGCTGCTGCTCGGCGGGGCGGGCTACCTGGGGAGCCGGCAGCTGCGCGCCTGGCAACACTGCCGCGCGGCCGAGGAGGCTCTCCACCGGCGGGACTTCCACCAGGCCCGTGTCGAGATCGAGGCCTGCTTACAACTCTGGCCCCACTCTGTTCGTGCGCACCACGTGGCCCTGCAGACCGCCCGCCGCTCGGGCGATCTGGACGAGGCCGAACGCGAGTTGGCGACGTGCCAGGAGCTGGAGCAGAGCTTGACAGATGAAACAACTCTTGAGTGGGCTCTAATCCAAACCCAGCGCGGACGCCTCCCTCAGGTCGAGGACTACTTGCGGACGCGCCTCACCGAGGACCACCCGAAGAACCCACTCATTCTAGAGGTCCTCACCTCGGAACTGATGCGCACACGACGGCTCCTCGAGGCACAGCGTTACCTGGACCAGTGGCTGCGGCTGCAGCCGCGCACGCACGACGCCATGGTGCGCCGCGGCTGGGTGGCGGAGCACCTGTTCGATTTTCCCTCGGCCATTCGCAATTATGAGGAGGCTCTGGCGCTCACTCCCGCGGACGACCCGGTTCGGCAGCGTCTGGCGGAGTTACTGGAGAAGTCGGGACAGGCCGGCCAGGCCGCCGATCAGTTCGAGAACCTGCGCCAGCGCCAGCCGGGTAACCCGGCCGCCCTCCTGGGTCTGGCCCATTACCATCTGTGCTCCGGTAGGACCCGCGAGGCCCAGGAATTGCTCGATGTGCTGCTCGCTGCACACCCCGAACATGCTCAGGCCCTGGGCGAGCGTGGCCAGATGCTCCTCACGAACGGACAGACCTCCGAAGCGCTGACGTCGCTACGCAAGGCAGCGGACCTCGCTCCCCACGATCAACAGATCCTCTACAGTCTCTATCAATGCCTGGAGCGACTCGGTAAGAAAGACGAAGCCAGGCAGTGTTTCGCTCAACTCCAGCGAATCAAGGCCGACCAGAAGCGAATGGATTACTTGATGCGGCAGATCCAGGAGCGCCCTGCGGACGCTGACCTGCGCCATGAAGTGGGCACGATCTTCCTGCGCAATGGCCTTGAGGAAGATGGCCTCGGCTGGCTAAGTGCCGCCCTGGAGGCCAACCCAGGGCACCGCGCTGCACACGAGGCGCTGGCCGGCTACTACCAGCAACACGGCAAGCCGGATCTGGCGCGCGCCCATCGCCGGGCAGTAGAACAACTCAGCGGCACCGCGGCCCCTGAAGGGGAACAACCTTGATCCAGGGTCTGGGTGGTATAGTCCGAGCGACACTCAATGAATCATGATCCCGTCACGCAGGCAGAAGAAATGGGTGTGGTTGGCCGCAGTGCTGTTGGCGGGGTGCGCCCTCGCTGGCATCCCGGCTTGCCGGAACGAGACCGCCCGGCAGGCGGCCATGCCGGTTACAACCGCGCCCGCAGGTCCCCCTGAACGGCCTCTGTTCCGGGACGTGACACGCGAAGCCGGCGTCAACTTTACTTATCGCAATGGTGAGGAGGCGGGCCACTTCGCCATCCTTGAGACGCTGGGCGGCGGCGGCGCCCTGCTCGATTACGACGGCGACGGTCTCCTCGATGTCTTCTTCACCGGCGGCGGATATTTCGACAAGACCGAGGAGGAGTACAAGAAGGACCCGAGCAAGCCGCCGCGACTCGTCGGCCAGCCCTGCAAGCTGTACCACAATCTCGGCAACTGGAAGTTCGAGGACGTCACCGCCCAGGTCGGCCTCGACAAGGTCGCCTTCTATACTCACGGGGCGGCGGTGGCGGACTATGATCGTGACGGCTGGCCCGACCTGCTGGTAACAGGCTACGGCCGGCTGGCCCTCTTTCACAACGAGAGCGACGGCCACGGCGGCCGCCGTTTCGTCGAGGTCACCGACCGGGCCGGCCTCGTCGATCCGTTCTGGAGCACCAGCGCCGCCTGGGCCGACCTCGACGGCGACGGCTACCCTGATCTGTACGTATGCCATTATGTCGATTGGTCGCCGGTGGGGAAGAATCCGCCGTGCATTGGTTTCGACGGTAAGCGGCGCGACATCTGCCCGCCGGCCAACTTCGACGCTCTCCCCCATCGTCTCTACCGCAACCAGGGCGACGGCACCTTCCGCGACGTCAGCCGAGAAGCCGGCTTGCGTCTGGACCACGCGCGGCGCGAATACGGTAAGGGGCTCGGAGTACTCATGGTGGACGTGGACGGGGACGGCAAGCCGGACATCTACGTCGCCAACGACATGACGGACAATTTCCTCTACCACAATCGGAGCAGTCCCGGCCGGCTCCGATTCGAAGAGGTCGGTCTCGACAGTGGCGTGGCGCGTGACGACCGGGGCGCCCCGAATGGCAGCATGGGCCTCGCTGCCGCCGACTACGAAGGCAGCGGCCGGCCCTCCTTGTGGGTGACGAACTATGAACTCGAGGAGCATGCGCTTTACCGTAACGACTGCGTCGACGGCCGGCTCCGCTTCCTCTGGGGGACGCACTCGTCCGGCATTGCTGCCGTCGGGCAGGCGCATGTCGGCTGGGGCACCGGTTTTCTCGACCTCGATCACCATGGTTGGGAAGATCTCTTCTTCACCTGCGGCCATCCCAACCACTATCCCCGGGCAAAGGCCCAACGGCAGCAGCGGCCGGTTCTCCTGCGCAACCGCGACGGCCATTTCACGGACATAACCTCCCAGGGTGGCCCGTATTTCCAGGAGGAGCACAGCGGCCGGGGCGTGGCGCTCGGCGACCTGGACAACGACGGCCGGACCGACCTGGTCATCAGCCACCTGAACGAGCCGGTCGTTCTCTTACGGAACGAGATCGAGACGGACAACCACTGGCTGGGGATCGAGTTGGCGGGCGAACGACACCGCGACGTTACTGGAGCGCGGCTGACCCTGGAGGTGCAGGGGCGGCGGCTGACGCGCTTCGCCACCGGCGGCGGCAGTTATGCGTCGGCGAATGATCCACGGCATATCTTTGGGTTGGGGGACGCGCGCACCGCGGGTCGTCTCACGGTACAGTGGCCATCCGGAAAGACTCAACACTGGGACGGTTTGGTGGTGGATCGGTACTGGCGCCTCCTGGAAGGTAGGGAGGCAGCGGAGCCGCGCCGCTGACTCCCCTGTAGCCGCGACGCGAAGCCCGCGCTCCGCTTCGCATCACGGCTACAGGGGATGGTCATTTTTCAACGCCGGCATGCTCCGGATGCAGCTTCAGCCAGCGCGCTCGCCTGACCCAGTAGAAGCGCACCGGCAGGAAGATGTCCACCACCTCGTCGGATATGAGCAATCCGCCGAGTACCGGCACAGCCATCGGTGCGATGATCTCCGCACCAACTCCGCTGGCCCACAGCATCGGCGCGAGAGCGATGATCGCCACTCCTTCCGTCAGCAGCTTCGGTCGCAGCCTATGCACCGCTCCTTCAATGACAGCCTGCCGCAGTTCCTCCAGCGACCCGATCTTCTCCAAGCCGCCACGCTTCTCGAGGGCCTCGCGCAGATACACAAGCATGATGATGCCCGTCTCGGTGGCCATGCCGAAGCAGGCAATGTAGCCGACCCAGACCGCGACGCTGAACTCCAGCGGCGGCGCCGACCAGCCATGCTTCAGTTTCGGGTAGAGGAACTGGAAGAAGGCCCCGCCGGCCAGCGCCTCGGGCACTGCCAGCATCATCAACCCGGCGTCCCAGAGGTCGCGGTACGTCAGGTACAGGATGAAGAAAATCAGCACGATCACTGCGGGAAACACGAAACGGAGCGTGTTGGCGGCCCGCACCTGATGCTCGAACTCGCCGCTCCATTCGATGTGGACGCCTTCGGGGAGAGTCACCTGCTGGGCCACAACGCGCTGCGCTTCATCAACGAATCCGACGATGTCCCGGCCGCGAACCATCAGGGTGACATAGTTGAGCAGCTGGCCATTCTCGCTCTTCATCATCGCCGGACCCTCGACGATGTGCACGTCGGCCACGGCGCCCAGCGGCACCTGCAATGTCTGTTTCCCCTTGGCGGCGTGTTCGGGCGCCGTCTGATGAATCGTGCTGGGCGTCGCTTCCGTGGCCGGCGCCGCCATGCCGCCGCGCGCAGCCGCGCCCATGGCCGGAGCGGCGCCTTCGCCCATGCCGGTCGCGGGCAGGCCGCCGGCGCTGACGAGCAGGTTGCGCACCGACTCCTCGTCTTCGCGCTGGGAACGCGGGTAGCGGATGCGCACTGGGAACCGTTCGCGGCCTTCCACGGTCTGCGTGATCGCTTCGCCGCCAAGCGCCACCTCGATGGTGTTTTTCAGGTCGTCCACACTGATGCCGTAGCGGGCCGCCTTCTCGAGATCGACGTCAATCTCCAGGTAACCCTTGCCCATCACCGGCGCCGCCACCACATCGCGCGCCCCGTTGACAGGTTTCAGCGCCGTCTCGATGTCCTTGCACACGCGGTCAATCGTCGGCAGATCGGGGCCGAAGACCTTGACGCCGATATCGGTGCGGACGCCGGTAGAAAGCATCTCGATGCGATTGATAATTGGTTGTGTGAAGATATTCGTCCAGCCGGGCACCTGGAGCACGCGCCCCATCTCGTCATCGACGAGGTCGCCTTTCGGACCGCTCTGCCGCGGCCACAGGAAGACCCACGCGGCGAACGGCTTCTGCAGTTCTTCGCGCAGCACGTCGAACGGGGCGGAGGTGGTCGCCCCGGGCGTTTTCCCAAGTTCCGCATCGACCGCCCTCTCGGCGAAGCGCTCCGAGTCCTCGGCGTGCGCGGCGCCGCTGAGCAGGTCCGTGGCCCGGGCCGCCTTGACAACTTCCTCCAGCGCCAACCATGTGTAAACCTCAACTCCGCGGTCGAACAACTCGCCGTTGATCTGCTTGACGCGCGCTTGCCACAAGGCCAGGCGGTGAGCGGTCACGGTTTGATGGACCTCACCGGCCAGGGTCTTTCGTTCCGCGCCCAGCATCTCGGCCGCCTGATGGGCCAGCCGGAGCGGCACGGATTCCTTGAGGGCCAGAGCATCGACCGGGTTGGCGAGGAAGCCCCTGTCGTGCAGCCGCTGGGCGATCTCCCGGCTCAGCCGGCCGACGTCTTCCGGCGACGGGCTCTTCGCCAGCGCGGCCCCGAACTCCAATGAAACGCCGTCGACAAGGGTGTCGATCTCCTTGGCCCCCTCGGTCCCGGGCGGCCAGCGGAACTTGCCGGTCTGCTGAAAGCGATGGACGACCTGCTCCACGGTGAAGCGCGTGAGTGTTGGACCGAGCTGCTGCTCGAATTCCTGGTAACGACGCAGGGCCAGCTCGCGTTCGATCTCGTCAAAGCGTTCCAGCGACTTCTGCGTAGCAGCGGCGGCCAGGCCATCGCGCTCCTCAGCAGTGGCGGTACGCTGGACAAAGCCGCGTTCCTCCAGCATGCGCAGGGCGGCGCGGGTCTGCCGTGCGGCGTCGGCATACCGAAGAACGCGCTTGGGCCACAGATCGGGCGGCCGAAAGTTGACGAATGTCTCGACCATATCGAGCGGCGCCGGATCGGTCGGCGTGTCAGCCCGGCCGGCCTTGCCGATGACCGATTCCACCTCTGGGAAACTGCGCAGGAGCGCGTCGCGCGCCTTGAGGTCGTCAGCCACCTGGGTGACGCTGGCCCGCGGCACGGTGATTGGCATATCGAGGATGCTCTGCTCATCCAGGGCCGGCATGAAGCCGACGCCGATGCGCGGCAGCTGGTGCCAGGCCACGATGCTGAACAGCGTCAGGCTCACGACAGCCACGACCTGCCACTTCCAGCCGCGCATGGAGAGCAGCGTCAGGCAGGTCGTCAGGCCCAGGGCTGCAAGGAAGAATATGCGATGCCATTTCTCCGAGGCACCGAAGCCGACGAGGGCTTCCAGCGGGAAGATGGCCGCGGCCGGGATCAGGAACACGGCGAACATCCACATCACCAGATTGCGCTGCGGCAGGAACCACGTCAGCAGCGGCTTGTAGATGTTGATGAAGCTGCGGACGATCCAGTTGTCGTTCTCGCTGCGCAGGTGCCCCTTGAGGAAAGTCGGGATCAGCGCCGGCACCACGGTCACCGAGATGAGCGAAACGCCGAGGAGGGCGAAACTCTTCGTGAACGCAAGGGGATGGAACAGCTTTCCCTCGCGGCCGCTGAGCGCGAAGACGGGAATAAAAGAGATCAGCATAATCATGACTGAGAAGAAGATCGGCCGACCCACGGTTCGGCAGGCGGGAATGACTAGCGCGCGAATGTCGCCGGTCACCAGGCGGTCACCAAAGTGCTCCTTGAGGTGGTGCGTCGCGTTCTCGGTCATGACGATGGCCTGGTCCACCAGGATGCCGATCGAGATAGTGATGCCTGCCATCGACATGATGTTCGCCTGGATGTCGATGATGCCGGCGATGCGCAGCAGCCACGTGAGCAGGAATGAAAAAAGCACCGCCAGCGGCAGCGTGACGCAGATGACGAAAGCGCTGCGGACGTGCCAGAGAATGAGGAACACGGCCAGCGCTGCAATAATCATCTCCTCACACATGGCGCGGGTCAGGGTATGGATGGCGCCCTGGATCAAGCGCGTGCGGTCGTAGGCTGGGACGATGCGGACGCCGGGCGGCAGGCCGGGCTGCATCTCTTGGATTTTGTCCTTGATGCGCTGGGTGACGGCGAGCGGGTTTTCGCCCTGGCGCATGAGGACAACGCCGCCGACCACTTCGTTGCCGTCCTTCTCGAAAACGCTGCGGCGGTACTGCTGGCCCAGCTGCACCGTGGCCACGTTCTTGACCGAGACCGGAATGCCGCCGGGCCCTCTGCGGACGACGGTGTTCTCGATGTCCTTTTTGTTCTTGATCCAGCCGACAAAACGGACGAGGTACTCGGCGTTGTTCTTCTGGATGACCCCGCCGCCGGCGGCGAAATTGCTGCGGCCTACCGCGCCATAGACGTCGCCGAGCGTGACGTTGTAGGCGCGGAGGGCGTCCGGCTTGACGTCGATCTGGTATTCCAGCGGAGCGCCGCCGACATTGCTAACCTCTGCGACGCCGCGGGCCGAGTTGAGCTGTGGGGCGATGTAGAAGCGATTGAGCGCCCACAGCCGGGCGGAGTCCACCGGCTGCGAAGGACTTGGCTCGACGGTGTACCAGAAGATCTGTCCGAGGGCGCTGGCGTCGGAGGCCAGCCGCGGCACCACGCCTTGCGGCAGCAGGCTGCCGCCGCGCACCTCGTCGAGTTTTTCGAGGACGCGCTGCCGGGCGAAGTAGAAGTTGATTTGGTCCTCGAAGATGATCGTTATCATCGAGAAATTGAATTCCGAGGACGAACGAATGGTGCGGACGCCGGCCAACCCTTGCAGCTTGAGCGACAACGGATAGGTGACCTGGTCCTCGATCTCGCGCGGACTGCGGCCCATCCAGTCGGTGAAGACGATGACCTGGTTCTCGCTCAGATCGGGGATAGCATCCACCGGCGTATTGAGGACAGCGTAAATGCCCCACACCGCCAACCCCGCGGCGAGCAACAGGACGAGGAAGCGATTGCGAATGCAGTATTCGATGATGTGTTCAATCATGAGGAGTCTTCCCTATTGGTGTCAGAACCCGCAGCGTCAGCGACGGGGTTGTGTCCCGTCGCTACCGCTCCGGGCTCTGACAGCAGGTTCCGTCGCTACCGCTCCGGGCTCTTGCCAAAGGTGGTCATTGGTTGTGATGGTGCGGCCCTTGCCCGCGCAGTTCCTGAATCTTCTTCAGCGTCTCCTCCGCGTGGGTGCGGGCTTTCCTCTCACAGGCCTTGCAACACAGGAACACCGATTGCCCCTGGAGGTCCACCTTGAGAGGGATCCCCATTGACCCCAGTTCCTTTCCGGTAATCGGACAGACCATTTGCGCGTCGGCCAGGGCACGATCCTGGGACGGCAACTGTGCTCGGTTGGTCCGCGCGTCCGCGTCTTCTCCGGCGCCAGGGTTTGTTTCCAGTACCGGCGCGGGAAGCTTTGCCTTTAGCTCCTCTGCTTTTGCCAGCGTCTTGTGCGGGTCGGCCTTGGCCTTCTTCTCGCAGCCGGGGCAGCAAAGGAACACCGGCTGACCATCGAGCAGCAACTTGACCGGCGTCCCCATTGAGCCCAGGCGGTTTGCCGGCAGGATGGGACAAAACTTCTGCGCCAGCGCCAGCCGGCGGTCATCGGGACTCAGCTTGGCGAGTCCGGCGTCCTCGTCTCCCGGGGTGGACGGCCGCACGGCCACGATACCTTGCGCTCCCTTGCCGCCCGTGCCGCCGAAGTAGATCGAGCCGGCGGCCGGGTTCAGCCGCGTCTCCGCATCCACGAGGAACGAACCGTTGGTGACGACGTGCTCGCCTGCCCGGAGGCCACTCAGCACCGGGTAGAAGGCGGTCGGGTTGCCCCGCTCCGTCAGGCGCGGCCCAAGCTGCACGGACACGCCCTCGTAGGTATTCGGCGCCGCCTCGCGGTAGACGATTTTCAGAGTGCCCGTGTCGATAATCGCGCTGTCCGGCACTGCCAGGACCCGGCCATTTCGGAGGACGACCTGATTCGCGGCGGCCTGGACAAGCGGCTGCAAGGGGGGCACGGTTAGCGGACCGGCCACGGCCTGGGCCGTGGCAGCCGCGGCGCTCTCCGTGGCCCATCGCTCGGCCATGGCGCGGGTCAGCGAAGCAATCTGCGTCGGCTGCACCTCGATCTTCACCGTGGCATACATGCCCGGCCGCAACTGATGATTCCGGTTGGGGATGGCCATGCGCACAGTCAGCGTTCGCGTCCCCTCGTCGAGGTGTGGGTAGACAAAGCTAATCGCCCCCTCGAAGACCTGGCCGGGCAGCGATAACGTTGCGACACGGACATTCTGTCCCTGTTCGAGCAGCGACTGGTCCGCCTCGTATACCTGGGCCTCCACCCAGACCACGTCAAGGGCAGCAACGTCATATAGCGGCGTCCCTTCATCGACGAAATTCCCTTCACGCTGATATTTCTTAATAACGTGGCCCTTGATGGGCGAATAGATCGTCAGCTGCGTATTGACCTTGCCCGTACGAAGGAACTCCGTGATCTGCTCGTCGCCAATGTCCCAGACGCGCAGGCGCTGCCGGGCCATGCGCTCCAGTTCCTGGTTGCCGCTCTGGCGTGCCCGTTGCAGGTCTTCCAGAGTCACGGTCAGGTCGGGGCTATAGCGAATATCGAGGATCGCTAATTTCTCACCCTTCTCGACTGTCTGGCCGGTGGAGTTGACGTGCATCTTGACGATGCGGCCCTTTTGCGTGGTGGCGATGTGCGCCTGCCGCGTCTCGTCGAACTCCACCGTGCCAAATGTGGTGATCTCGCGCGTCAGGGCCAGGTGGCGCACCTCCCAGGTCTGCACGCCGGCCAGGACGACGCGATACGGCGTCAGCTGCACGCGGCTGACCGTGCCGGCAGGCAAAGGTTCGGAATCGTCGGTCCCCTTTTTGCGCCGGGCCAGGTCCATGTGGCAGATCGGGCACTTCTCGCGCGGATTGTCGCGGACGATGTAAGGGTGCATGGGACAGAAATACTCGATATCCGGGTCGCCCACCGGCGCGGCGACGGCGAAGCGCGTCCATTTCTCGTAGTAGTTCGCGATGGTGCCCCAGAAGCTTAGGACGAGGCCAATGACGCATAGGATGGCGATGAAACGCAGGCGGGCCTGCACGATCTGCAGCACCTGCCAGACCTTCTGCCAGAAACCAGAGTGCCCGTCGTGCGTAGGCACAGAACGATCGAGGTCGGACATGGTCCATCTCCCCAACAAGGGCGTATTACCTCCCGCCAAGGGAGGAAGCATGATCGATCGGAATATGGTGTTCGGCGCGCGGACCCAGAAGTCGCGCGCAGCCGGGCGCTGGATGGGAGGAGATGCTCAAATGAGGAAGCGCTGGAATGTGACGACGAGATCGGACGGAGGCGGCTGTCGGTGGACGTCCCAGGTTAGCCGGCAGCTAGCCGTGCGCGGCGCGCTAATGGCCGGCGAGTGCTCGGGAACAAGAGACACCAGTGCGGCGGTGGCCTGATTCACCGCGGCGCAGCTGCCGGACGTCACGGCGCGGACCTCGGAAAGGACCAGGACCTTCTTGCAGGGCGTGCTGCCCATCCGGCAGCCGGCAACGGAATCAGGAGCGACCTGGCGGCAGCACCGTGCCTGGTGGGTGGGGTGAGCATGCCCCTGGCAGCAGCTCTTACTACCCGGGGATGGGGAAAAGCACGCACCACCGCAGCAGCAGGTGGCGGGCGAACCAATGTTGAGGCAGAAAAACTTGACGTGGCCATTGGGACAGAGACAATCCAGGCGCGGCGTGGCTGAAACCAGCGTCATGAACGCGGTCAACCAGGCGAAGGCGCCCCGGATCAGTCGGTGCAAAACGACCATATACTTATGGAACCTGATTAGCCGAGTTTCGTCAAGACTTCTCGTATAGTTCTACTGTAACCGTTGCCTCCAAGATGGTATAGTACCACTGCTTC
>JRHI01000462.1_pt1 | contig 44256 bp, 49 predicted proteins | sample 215371 | NCBI WGS metagenome assembly JRHI01 (sample SAMN02929681, study PRJNA255918) | sediment metagenome | biome: cave system; feature: Ice Cave; material: Sediment; isolation source: sediment from deep within a dark volcanic ice cave with no known source of... ... | reverse complement strand
TTACGCCATCGAGCCAGAGCTTGAATAGGTTAATTCATTCCGGCTCCTAAGTAGCCGCCCTCCCCAGCGAGGAATGCGGCCGGTTAGCGTCGGAGGGCCTCGCGGACGGCCTTGGCGTTCGGTGCCACGGTGGCACGTAATCCTAGGTGCGCTTCCACTGCGTCCAAGGTTTTGAGCCCGTCACCGGTGATGAGAAGGACCGTTTCGGCATCGGGATCCAGCTGGCCGCACTCGACGAGCTTCTTCGCGCAGGCTACCGTCACGCCGCCGGCGGTCTCAGCGAAGATCCCTTCAGTACGGGCCAGCAGCCGGATACCCTCGACCACCTCAGCATCGGTGACGTCCTCGATCGCACCGTGGGTGCGGCGGACCGCATCCAACACATAGGGTCCGTCGGCGGGCGCACCGATCGCCAGCGAGCGAGCGATGGTGTCCGGTCGGACCGGGATGATCACGTCGCGGCCGGCCTTGAAGGCCGCGGATACCGGTGAACAGCCGGTGGCTTGGGCACCGAACACCCGGTACGGCGCCGGCTGCACCAGGCCGAGCTCCGCGAGTTCGCGAAACCCCTTATCCACCTTGGTCAACTGAGAGCCCGAGGCGATCGGCACGACGACCTGGTCGGGCAGCCGCCAGCCGAGTTGTTCGGCAACCTCATAAGCTAACGTCTTGGAACCCTCTGCGTAGTAGGGCCGGACGTTGACGTTGACGAATGCCCAGTCCTCATGCTCGGCGGCCAGCTCGGTGGCCAACCGGTTGACGTCGTCGTAGGTGCCGTCCACCGCGATCAGCGCACCGTCGTAGACGGCGGTGGTGAGCACCTTTGCTCGTTCCAGTGAGGAGGGGATGAGCACCACCGACTCCCAGCCGGCCCGAGCGGCCGCGGCGGCTACCGCGTTGGCGAGGTTGCCGGTAGACGGGCAGGCCAGCACTCGGAAGCCGAGCTGCCGCGCGGCGGCCAACGCGACGGCGACCACCCGGTCTTTGAAGGAGTGTGTCGGGTTGCCGGTGTCGTCTTTGACCCACAGCCGGCGAATACCCAGCGCCTTGGCGAGCCGGTCGGCGCGAATCAGCCGGGTCAGCCCGGGTTGGGTGTTCGGGTGTTCGTCGACGTCGGCCGGCACTGGCAGCATCTTGCGATAGCGCCAAATCGACGGGGGGCCCGATTCGATGTCCGAACGGGTGATGCGGCCGAAGTCGTAGGCGACCTCCAGCGGCCCGAAGCAGTCGGCGCAGGCGAACTCCGCGGCCAGAGGTGTGCTGGATCCACATTCGCGGCACACGAGTTCACGCGCCGGTCCCAAGTCCAGCGCAGGGGTAGTGATGGTGTCGATCGTTCCAGTGTCGATCGAGCGGGTGTCGAGCGTGCCAGCCATCGCGAGGTCACTCCTCATCTCTCCCGCACGTGCGGGTCGGAATTGGCACCGTGATGTCAGCGGCCTCGCGGTATGGGTACATGCGCGCGCTGACGTCGGTTGCCGGGGCTTCGTCGGGCCGATCCCTCTGCCCCTCTGGATGAGCTGTATTCGGTTGTGCTGTTCACCGTACGTCAGTCGGTACCGACCGCGCAGCCGAGTCCACCATCCGGGAGCTGGCGATCGTCCCACCGCCCGATGCGAGGATGGGCGGCGTGAACTCCCCGCCGGTCCCGCCCGCGCCGCTGCACTTGATCCTCGGTGAGGAGGAGCTGCTGGTCGAGCGGGCCGTGCAACTCGTGGTAGACGCGGCGCGGCGGGCCGACCCGCAGGCTGAAGTGCGCCGAATGCGCACTACCGACCTGGTTTCCGGCGAGCTCGACGAGCTGGTCAGCCCGTCGCTGTTCGCACAAGGGCGGGTGGTGGTCTTGGGCGCCGCCCACGAAGCGGGCAAGGAGATCGCCGATGCGGTCTTAGACCACGCGCGCCATCTGTCGCAGGCAGCCCAAGGCCCTGCAGCGCAGGGCATCGTGCTGGTCGTCGGGCACGCCGGCGCCGGTCGCGGCAAAGCCCTGGCCGATGGGCTGCGCGCGGCCGGTGCCGCGGTCAGCGAATGCCCACGGCTCACCCGCTTTGAGGATCGGGCTCGCTTCGTACGCGAGGAGGTCCAGCAGTCGGGTGGGCGGATCAGCGCGGGTGCGGTCACCGCCTTGCTTGATGCGGTCGGCTCGGACTTGCGTGAACTCGCCTCGGCCGCGGCTCAGTTGGCCACCGACAGCGGCGGCTCAGTCGACGAGGCCGCGGTACGTCGCTATCACCGTGGTCGTGCGGAGGTCACCGGCTTCTCGGTCGCGGAGAAGGTGATGGCCGGAGACCGCGCAGGGGCTCTGGAGACGCTGCGCTGGGCGATGCAGCTGGGAGTACCGCACGTGCTGGTCGCCGATGCGCTGGCCGACGCTGTGCGCACGGTTGCCCGGGTCAGTGCCTCTGGCCGCGCTGACCCGTATCGGCTCGCCAGCGCATTGGGTATGCCACCGTGGAAAGTCAAGAAGGCGATGGCACAGTCCCGCGGCTGGGAGCGCGACGGGCTCGCCCAGGCTATGCAGGTGGTCGCGGCGGTCAACGCCGACGTGAAGGGCGTCGCCGCGGACGCCGATTACGCACTGGAACGCGCGGTGCTTGCGCTGTGCGCCGCCCGCCGCCGCTGAACGGCGCAGGTTGACCGGCTCCTGAGCGGCGCATAGCTGACCGCTGCAGCCGGATTTACAGGTCGCTGGCGCGCGCCGCCATCGCTGATTTGCGGTTCGCCGCCTGGTTGCGGTGGATGACGCCCTTGCTGACGGCCTTGTCCAGCTGGCGGCTGGCGGTCTGCAGCTCGCCCAGCGCACGGTCCTTCTCGCCAGCGGCCACGGCCTCGCGGAACCGGCGGATAGCAGTCTTCAGCGACGACTTGATCGACTTGTTGCGCAGTCGCGCCTTCTCGTTGGTTCGAATCCGCTTCAGCTGCGACTTGATGTTGGCCACGCGGTTACCTTCGATCTCACTTTCGGGAGGGAGTGCCGTCGCGCGGCACGGTGGACGATCGTAACAGCCGGTCCGACCGGCCCTAGCTGAAACCCTACAAGAAAGCGGGTAGGACACCGACGATGGAAGTACTGAGCAGCCGTGTCCTGCTGCATCCGCGGGATCGCGCGCGGTCGACAGCGTTCTACCGTGACGTGCTGGGACTCGCCGTCCACCGCGAGTTCCCTGGCGGCACAGTGTTCGTCCTCGGGGGCGGCTTCCTCGAGGTATCGGGGGAGTCTGGGGTGGACCCGAGCGCGGCGACCGCCGTGTGGCTGCAAGTCAGAGACCTGGCGGCGACAGCGGTCCAGCTTGCCGAGCGAGGGGTCGAGGTACTGCGGGAGCCGCGTCGGGAACCGTGGGGCCTGAAAGAAATGTGGATCGCAGACCCTGACGGTTTACGGCTGGTGATCGTCGAGGTGCCGGCTGACCACCCGCTGCGCGTCGACAAACGGTCCACGCCCTGACATCGACGTGCTGGCCGGTCAGTAAACCCGGTAGGGCAGGAACTTTCCGTCCAGCACCAGCCGCACCCGATCGCCCTGGGGGTCTTCGCGGCGTTCGAAGGTGAGCTCGAAGTCGATGGCGCTCATGATGCCGTCACCGAACTCCTCGCGGATCAGCTCGGCCAGCGTGTTGCCATAGACCTGCACAACCTCTTGCAGCCGGTACACCACGGGTTCGGTGGCATCGACCAGGTCAGCACCGCGTACCGGCGGCAGCTGCAGGGCATCGACGACGTCGTCGTCAAGGTGCAGCAGGCTTCCTACGGCACGGGCCTGTTCGGCGTCCAGCGGCTGCTGGCCCAGCACGGCCGAGGTGCTCCACACCAGCGAGCGGTCCAGGGTCTTCGCGATGGTTGTCCACGACACCTGCAGCCGGTGCTTGGCGGCCAGCGCGGCGGCCGCCGCTTCCCGACGTCCCAATGTGGGCAGAGGAACGATTGTCACGGTGGATCTCCTCCCGGTGGGCGGTGGGCGGTGCTACTCCCGATCATTCCTGTCCCGCCCGGTCGGCGTCACGCAGCTGAGAGCGAACAGCCCGGTCAGCCCTGGAGAGCGGCCCGGAGGGCGCTGCCCGTGGCGTGCGACCATGACGCGATCCCCTGCTGCCATTTGAGGACTGCTGAGTGACCACGTTCGCCGACAAGACGTTCACCCCTCCCGAGCTGATCCGCAACTTCTGCGTCATCGCGCACATCGACCACGGCAAGTCCACCCTGGCTGACCGGATGCTGCAGCTCACCGGTGTGCTCACCGACCGCAACTACCGGGCGCAGTACCTCGACCGGATGGACATCGAGCGCGAGCGGGGCATCACCATCAAGGCGCAGAACGTCCGGCTGCCCTGGCAGGTGAATGGCGTCGATCACGTGCTGCACCTGATCGACACCCCCGGCCACGTCGACTTCACCTACGAGGTGTCCCGCGCGCTGGAGGCGTGCGAGGGCGCGGTGCTGCTGGTCGACGCCGCTCAGGGCATCGAGGCGCAGACGCTGGCGAACCTGTACCTGGCGCTGGAGAAGGACCTGCGGATCATCCCGGTGCTCAACAAGATCGACCTGCCAGCGGCCGAGCCGGACCGCTACGCCGCTGAGCTGGCGCATATCCTCGGCTGCGAGCCCGATGACGTGCTGCGGGTCAGCGCGAAGACCGGGCAGGGCGTGCGGGAGTTGCTCGACGTGGTGGTCGCGCAGGTGCCGGCGCCGGTCGGCGACGATCAAGCGCCCACCCGGGCGATGATCTTCGACTCGGTCTACGACTCCTACCGCGGCGTGGTCACCTACATCCGGGTGATGGACGGGCGGATCACTCCCCGGGACCGGATCCGGATGATGGCCACCAACACCACTCACGAGCTGCTCGAGGTCGGCATCATCTCGCCTGATCAGAAGCCATGCGATGGCCTGGGTGTCGGTGAGGTCGGCTATCTCATGACCGGGGTGAAGGACGTCCGGCAGTCCCGGGTCGGGGACACGATCACCAGCGAGCGCAAGGGTGCCACCGAGGCACTGCCCGGCTACCGGACCCCCAAGCCGATGGTCTTCGCCGGGCTGTACCCGATGGACGGCTCGGATTACCCGGAGCTGCGCGACGCATTGGACAAGCTGCGGCTCAACGATGCCGCGCTGACCTATGAGCCGGAGACCTCCGCCGCGCTGGGATTCGGTTTCCGCTGTGGGTTTCTCGGCCTGCTGCACCTGGAGATCACCCGGGACCGGTTGGAGCGCGAGTTCAACCTCGACCTCATCTCCACCGCGCCCAACGTGGTTTACCGGGTGGTCCGCGACGACACCACCGAGCAGACCGTCACCAACCCCGCTGACTGGCCCGACGGCAGGGTCGCCGAGGTGTACGAGCCGGTGGTCCGCTGCACCGTCATCGCACCCTCGGAGTTCGTCGGTACGATCATGGAGCTCTGCCAGGGCCGGCGCGGCACGCTGTTAGGAATGGATTACCTGTCGGAGTCACGGGTGGAGATGCGTTACACCCTGCCGATGGCTGAGATCATGTTCGACTTCTTCGACGCTCTGAAGTCCCGCACCCGTGGCTATGCCTCGCTGGATTACGAGGAGGCCGGCGAGCAGGCCGGCGACCTGGTGAAGGTGGACATCCTGTTGCAGGGCGAGCCGGTGGATGCGTTCTCCGCGATCGTGCACCGGGAGGCCGCCTACGGCTACGGCACCTCGATGGCGACGAAGCTGCGTGAGCTCATCCCGCGCCAGCAGTTCGAGGTCCCGATCCAGGCCGCGATCGGTTCCCGGATCATCGCCCGGGAGACCATCCGCGCCATCCGCAAGGACGTGCTGGCCAAGTGCTACGGCGGCGACATCACCCGCAAGCGCAAACTGCTCGAGAAGCAGAAGGAGGGCAAGAAGCGGATGAAGACGATCGGGCGGGTCGAGGTCCCGCAAGAAGCCTTCGTCGCCGCCCTGTCCACCGACGGCTCGACCAAGCCCGGCAAGAGGTAGATCCAACGCCGATCTTGCCGACACTGTCGGTGCACCCTGCCAGGCTTGGCGGGACCTGGAAGGAGGGGGACGATGACAGCCATGAGCTCTGACCCCGGTTTCGCGGGTGTCGCCGAAGGTCGCCCGTTCACGGTGCACGACCTGGAGGCAATGCCCGATGACGGCCATCGCTACGAACTCATCGACGGGGTTCTCATCGTGACCCCGGCGCCCGGCTGGCATCACCAGGAAAGCAGCGGTGAGCTGTTCGTGCAGCTCCGGATTGCCTGCACGCCCGAGTTCCGGGTGCTCTCGGCGCCGTTCGGCGTCCGCACCTCGGTCCGGAATGAACTCCAACCAGACATTCTGGTGGCCCGCTACGTCGATCTCACGCCGAAGAACCTGCCGATCGCCCCGGTGCTCGCGGTCGAGGTGCTGTCCCCGAGTACCGCTCTCAATGATCTGAACAACAAGAAGGCCGCATACGAACGGATGGGAACGGCGTCGTACTGGGTGGTCGATCCCGACCCGCCGGGCCGGCTTACCGTCTTCGAGCTCGGCGCGGCCGGTCGCTACGCGGAGGTGGCGAGCATCTGCGGGGACGAGAAGTTCACCGCCGAGCGACCGTTCCCGATCACCGTCATACCGGCCCGGTTGCTGGACGGTCTGCACCCGTAGCGCTGTCCGCGGATCAACGAGTAAAGACAATCTTGCCGGCGGTGTCGCCGTCGAGCATCGCCTTGAAGCCCCGCTCGGCGTCGGACATCGGCAGCTCAGTGCCGATCTGCGGGCGCAGTCCGGTGATGTCCAGGAAGGCCAGCAAGTCTCGCAGTTCGTCTCGGGTGCCCATGGTGGAGCCCACCATGCGCAGCTGCAGGAAGAACAGCCGCTGCAGTTCGGCGCGGTCGGCGTCGCCGCTGGTGGCGCCGCTGCAGACGATGATGCCTCCCGGTTTGAGTGACTTCGCTGAATGTGACCAGGTCGCCTTGCCGACCGTCTCGAACACGGCATCCACCCGCTCGGGCAGTCGAGCGCCGGGCTCGAAGGCCTGGTGCGCGCCCAGCGAGCGGGCCAGTTCGCGTTTCTCCTCGGTGCGCCCGGTCACCCAGACCCGCATTCCGGCGGCTCTTCCCAGCTGTACCAGGGCGGTGGCTACCCCGCCCGAGGCGCCCTGCACGAGCATGGTCTGGCCGGGCCGCAATCCGGACTTCACGAACAGCATCCGGTAGGCGGTGAGCCACGCTGTGCCCATGCAGGCCGCTTCGGGGAACGTCAACGACGCCGGCTTGGGCACCACATTGCGCGCCGGCACCACGACGGTGTCAGCGAAGGTGCCCGCGAGCTTCTCGGTGAGCAGCGTGCGGCGGGGATCCAGGGTCTCGTCGCCGACCCAGCCAGGACTGGTCACCACCGGATAGATCACCACCTCTGCGCCGTCGGCCAGCACACCGGCGCCGTCGCATCCCAGGATCATCGGGAATTGATCGGGTTTGATGCCCACTCCGCGTAGCGTCCACAGGTCGTGCATGTTCAGGCTGGCTGCCCTGACGGTGACCGCCGCGGCGCCCGCTGGCACTTGCGGGTCGGGGCGGTCTCCGACGCGCAGCGCGGCCAGCGGGTTTTCGTGGTTCGGTTCAATGGCATAGACAGCGAACATGACTCCCGAATCTAGTGCCGCTCACCGGGGAGTGCCTGAAGGCGGGCTACCCTGCGGCTGTGCTCGAGGTGCTGTCCGGCGTGCTCCAATGGTGGGACGGTGTGGAGCTGTGGCTTACCCAGCTCGGGCTCGCACCGCAAGTGGCCCTGCTCATGCTGGTGGTACTGCCGGTCTGTTGGTGGGCTGCCCGGGTCCTCGACCGGGCTGTCGGCCTGATCTTCGCCCGGCTAGGGCACCGTTACGCCGGGGACGCGGAGGATGCGCAGGAGCCGCGATGAGCTCCCACCGGCGGGTTAGCGCCGCGCTGATCGGCCTGCTCGTGCTGGTGGCCGGCGGCTGGTTGGGGCGCCACGCGCTGACGGACACCTCTGCCGGCCCACCTCGCGGTGACCGGCCCGCGGCGGTCGCCTCGGCGGCTGGTCTGCCGGTGCAGGCTTTGTCGCAGCTACCGCCACAGGCTGGACAGGTGTGGCAGCTGATCCAGCACGGTGGCCCGTTCCGGTACCGGCAGGACGGGGTGGTGTTCGGTAACCGGGAGAGACACTTGCCGCAACGGCAGTCCGGTTTCTACCACGAGTACACCGTCCCCACGCCGGGAGCGCATGATCGGGGCGCCCGGCGCCTGATTACCGGCGGTGCGGCCGAGCTGTACTACACCGGCGACCACTACGTGTCCTTCGTCGTGGTCGATCCTCAGCGGTGAGCCGCATGCTGCGCTACGTCCCCGATGCCGCTCGCGCGCTGCAGCAGGCCCGCGTACAGGGAGCGCAGGCGCACCTACTGGGCCCGGTAACGAGTAAGGCCGAGGCGCTGGATGCGATCGGCACTGCGCTGAGTTTCCCGGCCTGGTACGGCCGCAATCTCGACGCGCTGTATGACTGCCTGCTCGACCTATCCTGGCAGCCAACCGGTGAGCACATGCTGGTCTGGGCCGGTCACCGCCAGCTGGAGAACGCCGATCCCGACGGCTACCGCGCCGTCCTCGCGGTGCTCGACGCCGCAACCAACCCGGAACGTCCCCTGTCAGTAGTGCTCGCTGACGCCTGACCGCCACTCGGAAACTAACCGCGGTCAGGAGTGCCCAGTTGAGCGCTTCGGGGGCGCCCTTGACGAGCATTCCGGTGTAGCGATCCACTTCGGCGTCAAGCTGATCGGCCGGTACCGCGCTGTTGAGCAGGCCGATGGCGGCCGACCGGGTGGCGTCGAAGGTCTCGCCGGTGAGAAACAGCTCGTGCGCCGCGTGGGGCGCCAGCCTGGGCAGCACGGTCACCGAGATCACCGCGGGCAGCACGCCGAGGCGTACCTCAGTGGGATGCCGGGGAGTTTCCGGACTGCGTCCGGGGGCTCGGTGAGGTTCATCCCGGCGCAGCCTGACGGTAGCCGCCCCACAGCGGATCGCCTGATCCTCGACCCGGCGATGATCATGCTGGATAGGCCACCGGTAGCGGGAGGGCCAGGTCGTAACGGTCCGCGATGAGCGAGGCTACGCCGTCGTCGTCGCCCAGCGGTGCGGCGACGACAGCCTGCGGGTGGGCGATCGAAGCTAGCTGAAGCACCTTGTCCGGCAGCAGGCCGGGGGTGAGGAACCAGGAGGCGACGGCGATGCGGCGAGCGCCGCCCGCCTGCAGAGTTGCGATGGCGTCGGGAACGGTGGGCCGTGCTGCGCAGGCGAATGCGGGGGCAACCCGCCAGGCGGTGTGCTGAGCGAGCCGGCGGGCGACGGCGGCGATCGCGGAGTTGGAGGTGGCCTGTCGGGAGCCGGCAGCGGCGAGCACTACTCCGAATCCCGGGTCGGCCGGCGAGACGCCGACCTCGGCCAACCTGCGCAGTGCAGCGGTCTCCAGGCGCGAGTCGGGGCCCAGCACGTCGGCCACCGTGAGGTCCAGCCTGGGTCGGGTCGCCACGGCGCGGGACACCGCACCGGGCACATCCACGTCAGCGTGGAAGGCACGGCCCAGCAGCAGCGGCACCACCACCGCACGGGCAACAGTGGCGAGCACAGCGTCCAGCCGGGGTGCGCACAGGTCCAAGAAGGCGAGTCGGACGTCGAGGTCAGGCCGCAGCCACCGCACCCGGTCCCCCAGGGAAGAGATCGTGGCCGCCGACCGCGGGTCGCGGCTGCCGTGGGCCACCGCCACCAGAGCGGGCGTCACGCGGCGTCCCGAGACCCGACCAACCCCGCGGCCAGCGTGTTGCCGTCGGCGATGTCGATGACCAGGAAGCCGCCGGTGTGCCGGTCGGTGGCGTAGGAGTCCACCGCCAGGGGCTTCGCCAGCCGGATCCGCGCGCCGCCGATCTCGTTGAGCTCCAGCGCGGCCGGTGGCTCGGTGTGGCGCAGGGTATGCAGGTCCAGCCGCCCGGTCAGCTCGGTGACGATCGCCCGGACGGTGCGAGTGCCGTGTTTGACCAGCACCCGGGCGCCAGCCCGCAACGGCCGGTCGCCCAGCCAGCACAGATCCGCGGATAGTTCAGTGACCACCCGCGGTGCCTGCTCCGGATGGGCCAGCACCTCGCCCCGCCCGACGTCGATCTCGTCGGCCAGCAGCACGGTGATCGACCGCCCAGCGGTGGCCCGCAACACCGGGCCGTCGGGAGTGTCGATGCCGGTGACGGTAGAGCGCCCCCCTGAGGGCAGCGCGATGATGTCATCGCCGACCTCAAGTATCCCCGAAGCGATCTGGCCGGCCAGGCCCCGGTAATCTGGATACGAAGCAGTGCGGGGGCGCAACACCAGCTGCACGGGGAAGCGCATCGGCTCGTCCATCGCTTCCCGCCCGGTGGGTACCGTCTCCAGGTGCTCCAGCAGCGTCGGGCCGTCGTACCACGGAGTGTGCGTGCTGCGAGCCGCGACGTTGTCGCCGTGCAGGGCCGACACCGGCACTGACACCACGTCGGGCACGCCAAGCGAGGCGGCCACCACCGCGAACTCCGACTCGATACGGTGAAAAGTCACCTCATCGAAGTCCATCAGGTCCATCTTGTTCACCGCGAGCATCACGTGCGGCACCCGCAGGAACGCCATCACGGCGAGGTGGCGGCGGGTCTGCTCGACGAGACCGTTGCGCGCGTCGACCAACACCACGGCGAGCTCGGCGGTCGAGGCGCCGGTGACGGTGTTGCGGGTGTACTGCACGTGGCCAGGGCAGTCGGCCAGTACGAATTTGCGGCTGGGCGTGGCGAAGTAGCGGTAGGCGACGTCGATGGTGATGCCCTGCTCCCGCTCGGCCCGCAGCCCATCGGTGAGCAGTGCGAGGTCAAGCTCCACGCCTCCGCGAGCTCGGGTCGCCCGGTCCACCGCGGCCAGCTGGTCGGACAGGATCGACTGGGTGTCCTGCAGCAACCGCCCGACCAGCGTGGATTTACCGTCGTCGACGGAGCCGGCGGTGGTCAGCCGCAGCAGACTCATCGGCAGGGCCATCAGAAGTAGCCGTCGCGTTTGCGGTCTTCCATGGCGGCCTCGGACAGCCGGTCGTCGGCCCGGGTGGCGCCGCGCTCGGTGATCCGGCTGGTGGACACCTCGGTGAGCACCTCGTCGATGGTCGCCGCGGTGGACTCCACGGCACCGGTGCAGGAGGCGTCTCCCACGGTGCGATACCGCACCGACTTGGTGACGATCCGCTCGCCGTTGCGCGGGCCGCCCCACTCACCGGCGGTCAGCCACATCCCGTCGCGGGCGAACACCTCCCGCTCGTGGGCGTAGTAAATGCCCGGGATCGGCACATCGCAGCGAGCGATGTAGTGCCAGATGTCCAGTTCGGTCCAGTTGGACAGTGGGAAGACCCGGACGTGCTCACCGGCGGTGTGCCGGCCGTTGTAGAGACTCCACAGCTCGGGACGCTGCCGGCGGGGATCCCAGCCGCCGAAGGCATCGCGCAGGCTGACGATGCGCTCCTTGGCCCGCGCCCGGTCCTCATCGCGGCGGGCGCCGCCGAAGACAGCATCGAAGCGGTGCTCGTTGATGGTGTCCAGCAGCGGAACGGTCTGCAGTGGGTTGCGGGTGCCGTCCGGACGCTCGGTCAGCCGCCCGTCGCCGATCCAGTCCTGCACCGCCGCCACGTGCAGCCGCAGCCCCAGATCCGCGACCAGACGATCCCGGAAGGCGATCACTTCGGGGAAGTTGTGCCCGGTGTCGACGTGCAGCAGCGGGAACGGCAGCGGTGCCGGGTGCAACGCGCGCAGCGCCAGGTGCAGCAGCACCGCGGAGTCCTTGCCGCCGGAGAACAGCAGCACCGGGCGGTCGAACTCGGCGACCACCTCGCGGATGATGTGCACCGCTTCGGACTCCAGCGCTGCCAGGTGATCCCGCTCGATTGTCGACGGTGCCATCAGGATTGCCGTCACGCCATACCCCTCTCTGTGAGTAGGTCCATCACCCGTCGCGCGGCGGCGGCGATGTCCGTGCCGGTGGTGTCCAATCGCAGATCGGGTTTGTCGGGCTCCTCGTACGGGTCGTCCACGCCGGTCATCCCGGTCAGCTCACCAGCCGCCGCCCGGGCATAAAGGCCTTTGACGTCCCGGCGGCGGCACTCGGCCAGCGGGGTGGCCAAATGCACCTCCAGGTAGCCGGTGCCGTGCGCGTCGTGCTGGACCCGTACCTCGTCGCGGGTGCCGGCGTACGGGGCGATGACCGGAACCAGGGCGACGACACCGTGGCGGGCGAGCAGTTCGGCCACGAATCCGACCCGCCGGACGTGAGTGTCGCGATCCGCACGGGAGAAGCCCAGCCCGGCGGACAGGCCGCGGCGCAGCTCGTCGCCGTCGAGCACCTCGACTTCTCGGCCAGCCGCGCGCAACTGCCTGGCGACGGCGTCGGCGACGGTGGTCTTGCCGGCCCCGGACAGCCCGGTGAGCCAGACGGTGGCTCCCCGGCTCACCGGTGGATCCCGCATTCGGTCTTGGCCGAGCCGGCCCAGCGCCCGGACCGAAGATCCTGCCCGGCGGTCACCGCTCGGGTACACGGGGCGCAGCCGATCGACGGGTAGCCGGCGGTCAGTAGCGGGTTGACCAGGATTTCGTGCTCGGCGACATAGTCCTCGACGTCTGCGTCGCTCCAAGCCGCGATCGGGGCGATCTTCACCTTGCCCCGCTTGGCGTCATAGGACACCACCGGCGTGCCGGCCCTGGTCGGTGCCTCGGTCCGGCGCAGCCCCGTGGCCCAGGCGTCGTAGTGCGCCAGTGCGCGATCCAGCGGCTCCACCTTGCGCAACCGGCAGCACCGGCCGGGATCGCGGTCATGCAGCTTGGGCCCATGCGAGGAGTCCTGCTCGGCGACGGTCTGCTGGGGTGTCAGCGTGATCAGATTCACGTCGTAGGCCGCCGCTACGGCGTCCCGGGTGCCCAACGTCTCGGCGAAGTGGTATCCCGTGTCCAGGAAGAGCACGTCGACGCCCGGAGCGACCTTCGACGCCAGGTGCACCAGCACGGCGTCCTGCATGGACGACGCCACCGCGAACCGATCGCCGAAGGTGTGCACCGCCCAGCGCACGATCTCCTGAGCCGGGGCGGACTCCAACTCGCGCCCAGCCCACCGCGCGAGTTGCTCCAGGTCGACGGTCGTTGTCACCGCGCTACCTTCGAGGTCGGGGCTACCAGTCCCACCAGGCGGACGACGAACACCCGCTGGCAGTCCGCGCAACGCCACGCCGCCGACGGCTCTTCCGACGGCCGTAGGTCCTCCTCACCGCAGTACGGGCAGTAGAACGGAACAGCCCTGGCCTCGGTCATCCCAATCTCCTGTCAACATCAACCCAATCTCTCCACCTCAACGAAGTGCGCCCTCGTCGGCTCGGAGAACCCACTGCGCGAACCGCTCACCCGGCGCGCGCTGGCGGGCATAACCGCGGACCACCCGCTCCACGTAGCCGGCCAGCTCGACGGAGGTCACCTTGTGCCCCCGCAGTTTGCGGCCGAAGCCGCTGTCCAGCCCCAGCCCACCTCCCAGGTGCACCTGGAAACCCTCCACCTGGTTACCCTCGGGGTCGGTCACCAGCTGGCCCTTGAGCCCGATGTCGGCGACCTGGATCCGGACACACGAGTTCGGGCAGCCGTTGAGGTGCACGGACACTGGCGTGTCCAAAGTAGATTGCAGGTCGGCGAGCCGCTGCTCCAGCTCGGCGACCAGCGTGACCGCCCGATTCTTGGTCTCCACGATGGCCAGCTTGCAGAACTCGATGCCGGTGCAAGCCATCACCGACCGCCGCCACGGGCTGGCGTCGGCGCGCAAGCCGAGCCGGCCCAGCTCGGTGACCAGGCCGTCGGTTTCGGATTCGGCGACGTCGAGCACGACGAGCTTCTGGTAGGGAGTCAGCCGAACCCGGGTGGACCCGGCGCGCTCGGCGACCTTCGCCACGTCGACCAGCGTGGTGCCTGAGACCCGCCCGGCCAGCGGGGCGACTCCTATATAGAACCGGCCGTCCTGCTGACGGTGCACGCCGATGTGGTCGATCGGCGCGGGCGGTGGCTGCGGGGCTGGGCCGTCGAGAAGCCTACGGTGCAGGTACTCGGTTTCCAGCACCTCGCGGAAACGCTCCGCGCCCCAGTCGGCGATAAGGAACTTGATCCGAGCGCGGTGGCGCAACCGTCGGTAGCCGTAGTCGCGGAACAGGGTCGTCACCGCGGCCCAGACCTCGGGAACTTCGTCGCGGGGCACCCAGGCGCCCAGCCGCTGGGCGATCTTCGGATTGGTGGACAGCCCGCCGCCGACCCAGAGATCGAAACCCGGCCCGTGCTCAGGGTGCACCACCCCGACGAAGGAGATGTCGTTGATCTCATGGGCGACGTCTTGCGAACCGGAGATCGCGGTCTTGTACTTGCGGGGCAGGTTGGAGAACTCCGGGCTGCCGACGTAACGCCGGGTGATCTCGTCGATCGCCGGGGTGCCGTCGATGATCTCGTCGGCGGAGATACCCGCGACCGGAGAGCCCAGCACGACGCGGGGGCAGTCGCCGCAGGCCTCGGTGGTGGACAGCCCGACGGATTCGAGCTGTTCCCAGATCGCGGGCACGTCCTCGATCCGGATCCAGTGGTACTGGATGTTCTCCCGGTCGGTGATGTCGGCGGTGTCGCGGGCGTAGAGCCGGGAGATCTCGCCGACCACCCGCAGCTGCTCAGTACTCAGCGCGCCACCGTCGACGCGCACCCGCATCATGAAATAGGAGTCGTCGAGCTCCTCGGGCTCCAGAGTGCCGGTGCGGCCGCCGTCGATGCCGGGCCGGCGCTGGGTGTAGAGCCCCCACCAGCGGAACCGGCCGCGCAGGTCGGCCGGGTCGATCGAGTCGAAGCCCCGGTGGGCGTAGATCGTCTCGATCCGGTGCCGGACGTTGAGCCCGTCGTCGTCCTTCTTGGTGCGCTCGTTGGGGTTGAGCGGCTCGAGATGACCAAGGGCCCACTGGCCCTCCCCGCGGCGGACCTTCGCCGCTGGCGCAGGGCGTGCTGGTGCAGACATCGGGTGCCTCCGTCGAGGGAGCACCGGCGTGCGGGAGGCCGTGACCAGGTCATTGTGCAGCCCAGCTCCGGGCGCACCCGGCGCCGGCTGGGACAGTCGGGCGGGCGTCAGCTCATTGCGCGGCACAGCGCGCTAGAAACCCGGACATAATCGACATGGCGGCGAACCACCAGCGGGAGTGCGGGGGCCACCATGTGAACCAGAGTGCCACTTGCGCGCGTTTCCGACCACCCACGTTCGGATGTTGGGACAATGCTCACGTGGCTGCCCTTCCTCTTGGAGCCCCGGCACCGCCGGATGGCGTGCTGCCCGCCGCGGCCCTGCGCGGATTGGGCCACGCCACGTTCGGCGTCTATGTGCATGTCCCGTTCTGTGCCACTCGATGCGGGTACTGCGACTTCAACACCTACACCCCAGGCGAGCTGGCGACCTCGCCGTCTACCTGGCTCGACGCGGTGCGCCGGGAACTGGACCTTGCTGCCCACCTGCTCGGGGAACCGGTACCGGCTGACACGGTGTTCGTCGGCGGCGGTACCCCGTCGCTGCTGGGCGCGGCCGGCCTGGCCGCGGTGCTCGACGCCATCCGCGGGTCGCTGGGACTAGCCCCAGGCGCCGAGGTGACAACCGAGGCCAACCCCGAATCCACTTCACCGGAATTCTTCGCCGGGATAGCTGCGGCCGGCTACACCCGGGTCTCGCTGGGCATGCAGAGCGCCGCGCCGCACGTGCTGGCGGTGCTGGACCGGGTGCACACCCCAGGCCGGCCGGTGGCCGCGGCGGCGCAGGCCCGCGCAGCTGGGATCGGGCAAGTCAGCTTGGATCTGATCTACGGAACGCCGGGGGAGACCCCCGACGACCTGGCCGCCTCGCTGGAGGCGGTGCTCACCGCCGGGGTCGGCCACGTATCGGCTTACGCCCTGGTTGTCGAGGCAGGTACGGCGCTGGCCCGCCGGGTGGCCCGCGGTGAGCTGCCCGGGCCGGACGACGACGTACTCGCGCAGCGCTACGAGCAGATTGACACTGCGCTGTCGGCAGCAGGTCTGGACTGGTACGAGGTGTCCAACTGGGCCGCGAGTCCCGAGTCCCGATGCCGGCACAACCTTGGCTACTGGGCAGGCGGGAACTGGTGGGGCGCCGGCCCCGGGGCACATTCCCACGTCGGTGGGGTGCGGTGGTGGAACGTCAAGCACCCAGCGCGCTACGCCGCCGCGCTGGAGGCCGGTTGCTCCCCGGCGGCCGGCCGGGAAGTGCTCAGCCCCGGAGAGCGGTACACCGAGCAGGTGATGCTCGGGCTGCGGCTGGCCGACGGCCTGTCACTGGACGCCCTCGACTCGCTAGGCAAGGCCGCCGCCGATCGCGCAATCACCGACCGTCTGCTCACCGCCACCCCAGCTGGCCGACTGGTGCTCACCCGCCGTGGCCGCTTACTCGCCGACGCCGTAGTCCGCGACCTGCTTGTCAGCTGACCCAACCCCTCAGGCGTGCTGTGTGGCCCGCCAGCCCTCAAGCGGGGTCAGTCCGGATAGCTGCGTCAATGGCTGCCAGAAAGACGCCAGGTTAGTCAGCCGGCTGGCGCTCCTCAGCTGCGCAGCAAATCTAGGTCAAGTATCCGCACGTGCAGGGTGGTGCGCTGTTGCAGGGCGCCGCGGAGGGCACGGTGCAGGCCATCTTCTAAGAACAGTTCGCCGCACCACCGCACCGCGTGCGGGAACAGATCGCCGAAGGGGGTGGGGTCTTCGGACAGCAGCCGATCCAGCTCCACCACCGTCGCGGTGGTGACCAGGTCTGCCAACCGTACCTGCTGGGGTGGGAGTTGAGCCCAGTCCTTCATGGAGAACCCGTGCTCGGGGTAAGGGCGGCCGTGCCGGACTTCCTTGAAGATCACCGCCGGTGCTCACCTCCGTCCCCCGCTCGCCGCGAGGGCACAGGGTATCGGGCGTGTCGGCGGGTTCCGACGGCTGCGCCCGGGGCGCACTAGACTCGACGCACAGGCCCCTACCAGGGCCAGGGCTCGGTAACAGAAACCCAAGCACCAGGGAGGTGACGTGAACGCGGACGACCGCCGGTTCGAGGTACTGCGCGCCATCGTCACCGACTACGTGGCCACCCATGAGCCGGTGGCATCCCGATCGCTGGTGGAGCGGCACCACTTCGGGGTGTCCAGCGCGACCATCCGCAACGACATGGTGGCGCTAGAAGAGGACGGTTACATCATCCAGCCGCACACCAGCGCCGGTCGGGTGCCCACCGACAAGGGTTACCGGCTGTTCGTCGACCGGCTCTCGGAAATCAAGCCGCTGTCGGCGGCCGAGCGCCGCGCGGTGCAGACCTTCCTGCACGGTGCGGTCGACCTCGACGACGTCTTGCGGCGCAGCGTGCGGTTGCTTGCCCAGCTCACCCGGCAGGTAGCGGTGATCCAGTACCCGACGCTGAGCCGGTCCACGGTGCGCCACCTCGAGGTGCTCGCGGTGACCCCGGCCCGGTTGATGCTCGTCCTGATCACCGATGCGGGCCGGGTGGACCAGCGTCTGCTCGATCTGGGCGACGTCATCACCGAGGATCAGGTAGCCAAGCTGCGGACGCTGCTCAATCAGGCGCTGGCCGGGCGCCGGCTGGCGGAGGCCTCCGCCGCCGTGGCCGACCTTCCCGAGCAGGCGCCGGTGGAGCTCCGCGACGCAATGACCCGGGCGTCGACGGTTCTCATCGAGACGTTGGTGGAACATCCCGAGGAGCGGTTGCTGCTGGGGGGTACCGCCAACCTCACCCGAAACGCCACCGACTTCCCTGGTTCGTTACGCCAGGTGCTCGAGGCGTTGGAGGAGCAGGTGATCGTGCTCAAGCTGCTGGCCGTCGCCCGTGATTCGGGCACCATCACGGTGCGGATCGGTGAGGAGAACGAGGCCGAGGAGATGCGCAGCACCTCGTTGGTCTCGATCGGCTATGCCTCCCACGGCACCGTGGTCGGGGGGATGGGCGTGGTCGGGCCGACCAGGATGGACTACCCGGGCACCATCGCCGCGGTGCGCGCGGTAGCACGATACGTGGGAGAAATCCTGACGACCCGCTGAGAGGGGTCGTGCGGGGTGGGTTCATCGATATGTACGACGAGTACCGCGGCGAGGGCTGCGGCAGGAGGACGCCAGCGTGGCCAGGGACTACTACGCAATCCTGGGTGTGCCCCGGGACGCCAGCGCGGAGCAGATCAAGCGCGCCTACCGCAAGCTGGCGCGTGAACTGCACCCCGACGTCAATCCCGACGCCGAGGCGCAGCAGCGTTTCCAGACCATCACCGCCGCCTATGAGGTGCTGACCGACCCGCAGAAACGCCAGATCGTCGACCTCGGTGGGGATCCACTGGAATCCGGTGCCGGCCGCGGCGCTGGAGGTGATCCCTTCGGCGGGTTCGGTTTCGGCGACATCATGGACGCCTTCTTCGGTGCTACCGGCGCCGGCGGTCGGCGCGGGCCGCGTAGCCGGGTGCAGAGCGGCTCGGACGCGCTGATCCGGCTGCAGCTTGTCCTCGAGGAGTGCGCCAGCGGGGCATCCCGCGAGCTCACCGTGGACACCGCCGTGCTGTGTAGCGAATGCAACGGGTCCGGTTGCGCGCCCGGAACTCGGCCGCAGACCTGCGACACCTGTGCTGGCGCCGGCGAGGTGCAAAATGTGCAGCGCTCGTTCCTCGGGCAGGTGGTGACCTCGCGACCGTGCCCGGTATGCCGGGGTTTCGGCGAAGTCATCCCAGACCCGTGCCGCCAGTGCGGCGGGGATGGCCGGGTCCGGACCCGCCGCATCGTCACGGCGAAAGTGCCTGCCGGGGTAGGCGACGGGATGCGGGTGCGGCTGGCCGGTCAAGGCGAAGTGGGTACTGGTGGCGGTCCCGCGGGTGATCTGTACGTCGAGGTGCAGGAGGTGCCGCACGAGACGTTCACTCGCGACGGCGCCGACCTGCATTGCACCGTACGGGTGCCGATGACCTCCGCCGCGTTGGGCACCACCGTCGCGCTGGAGACCCTCGACGGTACCGAGGAGGTTCGGGTCGAACCGGGCACGCAGTGCGCGACCGTGCTGACTCTGCGGGGGCGTGGAATGCCACGGCTGCGCAGCACCGGCCGCGCGGAGGGGCGAGGTGATCTATTCGTCCACCTTGATGTCGTGACCCCGACCCGGCTGGACCCCCGGCAGAGCGAGCTGTTGCGCGAGCTTGCCCTGCTGCGTGGTGAAGAACAGGCTGAGCTCACGGCGAACGGCCGGGCCGGCGGCTTGTTCTCCCGGTTGCGGGATTCCTTAGGCGGGCGCTGATGTTCAACGGGCGCTGATGTGCAACGGACGCTGAGGAGCCGCGGTGAGCAGCCTGCCCGTGTTTTTCGTCGAGCAGTTGCCTGGCGCGGGCAGCGTGACGACGCTCGACGGTCCCGAGGGCAGGCACGCCGCGACGGTGCGACGGTTGCGAGCCGGCGAGGGCCTGGTGCTCACCGACGGCTGCGGGGAATTGGCCGTCTGCGAGGTGCTCGATGCCGGTCGGGATCGGCTGCGGCTGAAGGTGCTGCGCAGGGAGAGCGAGCCCGCTCCGGTCTTGCGGGTAACGCTGGTCCAGGCATTGATCAAGGGCCCTCGTGGGGAGCTGGCGGTGGAGCTGGCCACCGAGGCCGGGGTGGATGCGATACTGCCGTGGCGAGCTGACCGCTGCGTGGCCCGCTGGGACGATGGACCGCGCGGAGCCAAGGCGCTGTCGCGCTGGCGGCAGACCGCTCAGGAGGCGGCCAAACAGTCCCGCCGGGGATGGTTCCCCGCGGTGGCCGAGCCGGTGGACACCACCGTGCTCGGGCAGCGCTGCTCCGCCGCTGCAGGGTGCCTGGTGTTGCACGAACGTGCCACCGACCCGCTGCCCACAGTGGCGTTGCCCGCTGCGGGAGATCTAGTGGTCGTGGTCGGACCTGAGGGCGGCATCACCGACTCCGAACTGGCCACGCTCACTACGGCGGGAGGGAGGCCAGTGCGGCTCGGCAGCGGGGTATTGCGTTCTTCGAGTGCCGGGGCAGTCGCTCTGGGTGCAATTGATGCCCTGTCTCAGCGCTGGAGCTAGGTCATTCAGGTGATAATTGGTGAGGGCAACGCGGGAAAGGCTAACATTAAGTACGCAAGGCCAGATGAACCACCTGATTGAGGAAATCAGTTCGGGCTCACAGAACAAGCCCCCACAGAGGCTCCGCCGGGCACCTCCCCCCTCGGTCCGGCGGCGCTGCGTCGCGGCGGGACAGCCCCCAGTTTCCGCCGCGACGCAGCATCCCGTTCCGGTGAGTTGTCATCGCCATATTTGATCGCCAAGAATGAGCCCTGACTGTGCGAACTTTCACGGCCAGGGCTCACTTCGGCGATCACAATACATTCGGTGGCGGGGGGACTACGGCCGCCCCGTAGGTGCCCAACCACGAGCTGTAGTGGGAACCCCACAGATCGAACGAGCAATCAGCACCCCGCGGGCTGGGGTGTGCGGCTAGCATCTGTCCTACCGGTTAGCCCGAGACGCGCGAGTGCGCAGGAAGTAGGACCCACTCCCACGTGACCCCTACCCCGATGGAGGGCGCCTCCCGATCCGGTTCGGAGACGACGCAGCCCCAACCGGTCCAGTCGAAGATCGTGATCCCAGACGCCGCCGTGCTGTCCCTGCTTGGATCCCGTGACGAGAACCTGAAGGTTACCGAAGACCTGCTCGCCGCCGACGTGCACGTGCGCGGCAACCAGGTCACCCTCACCGGTACCCCGGCGGACGTCGCATTCGCCGAGCGGGCCTTCGGTGAGTTGGTCACCCTGGCCCGGCGCGGCCAGCAGCTAGGTCCCGACGCGGTCCGGGCGACGCTGACCATGCTCGCCCAGGGAAACGCCGAATCGCCCGCCGAGGTACTCAGCCTGGACATCCTGTCCCGGCGCGGGCGCACGATCCGGCCCAAGACGCTGAACCAGAAGCGTTACGTCGACGCCATCGATCGCTTCACGATCGTGTTCGGTATCGGACCCGCCGGCACCGGCAAGACCTACCTGGCCATGGCCAAGGCGGTGCAGGCGCTGCAGGCCAAGCAGGTAAACCGGATAATCCTCACCCGGCCGGCGGTCGAGGCAGGAGAGCGGTTGGGTTTCCTGCCCGGGACCCTGTACGAGAAGATCGACCCGTACCTGCGCCCGCTGTACGACGCCTTGCACGACATGCTCGACCCGGAGTCGATCCCCAAGTTGATGGCCGCCGGGACCATCGAGGTCGCGCCACTGGCGTACATGCGCGGCCGTACCCTCAACGATGCCTTCATCATCCTCGACGAGGCCCAGAACACCACTCCGCAGCAGATGAAGATGTTTCTCACCCGCCTGGGCTTCGGTTCGAAGGTCGTGGTCACCGGGGACGTCACGCAGATAGACCTGCCAGGCGGTCAGGTGTCCGGGCTGCGAATCGTGCAACACATCCTCGACGGAGTGCAAGACGTGCATTTCGCGCAGCTTTCCAGCGCCGACGTGGTCCGTCACCGGCTTGTCACGGACATCGTGGACGCCTATGAGCGGTGGGATGTCGTCCAGGAGGGCACCGGGGCGCGCCCGGTACCCAACCGGACCGATCGCCGCCGGAGACGGTGACGCTGGCGTGGGCATCGAGATCGCCAACGAGTCCGGCACCGCCATCCCCGAGTCATCGATCGCGGCTGCAGCACGGTTCGCGATGGACCGGCTGGGCGTCAGCCCGTTGGCTGAACTGTCCGTGCTGCTGGTCGGCAGCGGGGTGATGGCCGATCTGCACCAACGCTGGATGGACCTGCCGGGACCCACCGATGTGATGGCTTTCCCGATGGACGAAGCGGAAGAGGCCGGGGTGCTGGCGGGCGGCAGGCCGGACAGCCCATCCGGTGGTCCAGCACTGCTCGGTGACATCGTGCTGTGCCCAGAGGTCGCGACGGAACAGGCCGCCGCAGCGGGTCACGCACTGCTCGATGAGCTGCAGCTGCTCACCGTGCATGGCGTGCTGCACCTGCTGGGTTACGACCACGCCGAGCCCGCCGAGGAGCGCGAGATGTTCGCCCTGCAGGACGGAATCCTTGGTGACTTCCGGCGCGCCGACCTGGCCAGCCGGCGCCGGATCGCCCAGCGGGACGCGGACACCCGACTGCTTGGAGTGGTCGGTCTGGACGGGTCGCAGGAGTCCGGCCCTCCCGGATAACTCCCGGGACAGCCCCCCGGAATAGCGAACAGGACCGACAGTGCTGACGTCCTCGGTTCCCTTGCTCGTGCTGGCCGCCACTCTGGTGGTGGCTGCGGGGGGATTCGCTGCGGCTGACGCCGCGCTGGGCACGGTGTCGCGGGCCCGAGTCGAGGCGCTGGTGCGCTCCGGCCGCTTCGGTGCCAGCGCGTTGGCGCTGGTCGTCGCCGACCGGCCCCGGCACGTCAACCTGCTGCTGTTGCTCCGGCTGAGCTGCGAGTTGACCGCCACGGTGCTCGTCACGGTGGCAGCGCTGCGGGCGCTGACGCCGATCTGGCTGGCGGTGCTGGTCACGGGGTTGGCGATGGTGGTGGTGACCTACGTGGTCGTCGGGGTGGGTCCGCGCACCATCGGGCGCCAGCATCCTTATGCCGTCGGCCTCGCCGTGGCCGGATCGGTCCGGGTGCTGGGCCGGATCCTGGGGCCGTTGTCGCGGCTGCTCATTTTCGTCGGCAATGCGATCACGCCCGGTAGAGGTTTCCCCGAAGGGCCGTTCAGCTCGGAGGTCGAGCTCCGCGAGCTGGTGGATATGGCGGGTCAGAGCGGCGTGGTCGAGGCCGGCGAGGCCGAGATGATCCATTCCGTATTCGAGCTTGGGGATACCGTGGCCCGTGAGGTGATGGTGCCCCGGACCGAGATCGTCTGGATTGAACAGGAAAAGTCAGTCCGTCAGGCAGTGGCGCTATGCCTACGTTCCGGATTCTCCCGGATCCCGGTGATCGGGGACAGTGTCGATGACATCGTCGGCGTCGTGCACATCAAGGATCTGGTGGCGGTCGGGCAGCCCACCGGCGGCACCGTCGGTGAGGTGATGCGGCCCGCGACGTTCGTACCCGATTCCAAGCTGCTGACCGGGCTGCTCAAGGAGATGCAGATCTCGCACAACCACATGGCCGTCGTCGTCGACGAGTACGGCGGCACCGCCGGCCTGCTGACAATCGAAGACATCCTCGAGGAGATCGTCGGCGAGATCACCGACGAATCCGACACCGAGCAGCGGCCGCCGATCGAGCGCCTCGGGGACGGTACGGTACGCGTGATCAGCCGGCTACCGGTGATCGATTTGGCTGAGCTGTTCGAGGTGGAGCTCGAAGACACCGACGTGGAGACAGTCGGTGGGCTGCTGGCGCAGCGATTGGGCCGGGTGCCGGTGCCCGGTGCCGAGGCCGAGGTCGCTGGCTTGCGACTGCGCGCCGAGGGCGGCAACGATCGTCGTGGGCGGCTGCGCATCACCACAGTCACCGCACGCCGAGTCTCCGCGCAGTCCGATTCCCAAACCCGTCAGTCTTTGACCGATGACCAGCAACCCCCGGTTCACCCCGCCGTGGCCGACCCCCCGCAGGAAGCGAGCGACACCAGTGCCTGACACCACCGACCTCGACCCGGAGGACGCCAAGATCGTAACGCTGGCGCGCTCGGCGCTGGCCCGCACCGGCTCCCAGGAGGGTGCCGCGGTGCGGGACACCGAAGGGCGCACCTACACCGGTGTCACGGTGTCGCTGCCCTCGCTGGCGTTGACCGCGCTGCAAGCGGCGGTGGCCGCCGCGGTGGCCAGCGGCGCGACCGGCTTGGAGGCAGCCGCGGTGGTGTCTGGATTCGGCGCAGTGGACGCTGCCTCGCTGGCTGCGGTCCGCGAGCTTGGATCAGCCGCGCCAGTGCTGCTGGCCGATCAGCACGGCGTTGTCAGAAGCGTCTTGCGTACGGCGGGACAGGCGTGACCCAGCACACCGACGGGCCGTTTCGGGCCGGATTCGCCTGCCTGGTGGGTAGGCCCAACGTCGGCAAGTCAACGTTGACCAACTCGCTGGTGGGCCAGAAGGTCGCGATCACCTCCAGCCGGCCACAGACCACCCGGCACACCATCCGGGGAATCGTGCACCAGCCCGACGGGCAGCTCATCCTGGTGGATACTCCCGGCCTGCACCGGCCCCGAACCCTGCTCGGCGAGCGGCTCAACAGCCTAGTTCGCGCGACCTGGTCGGAGGTCGACGTGATCGGGTTCTGCGTGCCCGCTGACGCCACGATCGGGGCCGGGGACCGGTTCATCGCCGGTGAGCTGGCTGCGCTGGCGCGGCACACCCCGGTGTTCGGCATCGTGACCAAGACCGACCTGGTGAGCCCACAGCGAGTGGCTGAGCAGCTCGCCGGGCTGGCCGACCTGGCGCGCTCGGCAGGTTTCGACGAGTTCGCCGAGCTGGTACCGGTGTCGGCGGTCGATGGCTTCCAGGTGGGGCTGCTCGCTGACCTGCTGCTGGCCCGGATGCCGGAGTCACCACCGCTGTACCCCAGTGGGGAACTCACTGACGAACCGGAGCAGACCCTGGTTGCTGAGCTGGTCCGGGAGGCGGCCCTGGAGGGGGTGCGCGACGAGCTGCCACACTCGCTGGCCGTCGTGGTGGAAGAGATGAACCCCCGGGAGGGACGGGCAGACCTGCTCGACGTCTACGTCAACCTCTACGTCGAACGGGACAGCCAGAAGGCGATCGTGATCGGACGCGGCGGCCAGCGCCTGAAGGAGGTCGGCTCCCGCGCGCGGGAGCACATCGAGGCTCTGCTGGGCACCTCGGTGTACCTGGATCTGCATGTGAAGGTCGCCAAGGATTGGCAGCGCGACCCCAAGCAGCTGCGCAAGCTGGGTTTCTGACTCGCCCGTCGCGTTCGGGTGCGACGATGGGCGGGTGAACCTGTACCGCGACACCGGGGTGGTGCTGCGGGTACAGAAGTTAGGCGAAGCCGATCGGATCATCACCCTGCTGACCCGCCGGCACGGGCGGGTGCGTGCGGTGGCCAAAGGCGTGCGGCGCACCTCGTCGCGGTTCGGCGCCCGGGTGGAGCCTTTCGGGCACGTCGACGTGCAGTTCTACCGCGGGCGGACGCTGGACATCGTCACCCAGGTCGAGACGGTGGACGGGTTCGGTTCCCGGCTCGTCGGCGACTACGGCCGCTACACCGCCGGTTGTGCGGTGTTGGAGACCGCTGAGCGGCTGGCCGGCGCCGAGGGCGAGCCGGTGCTGCGGCTGTACCTGCTGGTGGTGGGTGCGCTGCGGGCGCTGGCTGATGGGCAGCGGCACGCGCCGCTGGTGCTCGACGCATTCCTGCTCCGCGCGATGGGCACCGCGGGATGGGCGCCGGCCCTGACCGAATGCGCCCGATGCGGCGCACCAGGACCGCACCGGGCGTTCAGCGTTCCCGCGGGGGGCGTGGTCTGCCCCGGGTGCCGTCCGGCCGGCGCGGCCACGCCGTCAGCGCAGACCGTGGAGCTGCTCGATGCCCTGGAGTGCGGAGACTGGCAGATCGCCGAGGCCGTGCCGGCAGCGGCGTGCCGCGAGGCCAGCGGCCTGATCGCCGCCCACCTGCAATGGCACCTAGAACGCCAACTTCGCTCCCTGCCCCTGGTCGAACGCCCCCGCCTGCCGCATTCAGCGGGCTGAGCGCCCCGCTGAGCCCGCTGAATGCGGTTGACGGCAGGATGGCGCGGTGGTGCGCCCGCCTGATCCACATCCGTCCGGGGCTCGGCCGCCGTCGCTGGCCGCGGAGCGGGTTCCGCGGCATGTGGCGCTGGTGATGGATGGCAACGGGCGGTGGGCGCAGCAGCGCGGGCTGTCGCGCACCGAGGGCCACCGCCGTGGTGAGGCCGTCCTGCTCGATGTCGTCTGCGGGTGCATCGAGCTCGGGGTGAAGTGGCTGTCGGCATATGCGTTCTCCACCGAGAACTGGCGGCGCAGCCCCGATGAGGTGCGCTTTCTGATGGGCTTCAACCGCGATGTCATCCGCCGCCGCCGCGACCAGATGCACGAGATGGGAGTCCGGGTGCGCTGGGCCGGGCGTCGCCCGCGATTGTGGCGCAGCGTGATCCGTGAGCTTGAGGTCGCCCAGGAGCTGACCGCAGACAACGACGTCATGACCCTGACCATGTGCGTGAACTACGGCGGTCGCGCCGAGATCGCTGACGCAGCGCGCGAGGTGGCCCGCCGGGTGGCTCGTGGTGAGATCGATCCGGAGCGCGTCGATGAGCGGATGCTGGCCCGGTATCTCGATGAACCGGACATGCCCGATGTCGACCTGTTCCTGCGGCCCTCGGGTGAGCAGCGCATCTCCAATTTCCTCATCTGGCAGGCTGCCTACGCCGAGCTGGTGTTCCAGGACGTCCTGTTCCCCGACCTGGATCGCCGCGATCTATGGCGGGCTTGCGAGGTCTACGCAGCCCGTGACCGCCGGTTCGGCAGCGCTGTCGACACCGGGCCTGCCGAAATCCGCACCTCGAGGAGAACGATCCGATGAGCCAAGACGAGGGTGCTGCCTCCACGCGGGAACTGCTCGACGCCGCGCGGGCGGCGCTGGAGCGCTACCAGGACGTCAAGGTGGACGACGACGGCTCCCTGACCTTCCAGCACTCCGAGGTGCCGTGTGCGGTGCAGGCGGTGGAGCTGGTCGAGGGCCTGGCGATGCTCAGTTTGACCTGCGTGGTCGCCTGGGACGTTCCCGAGGACGGTGAGCTCGCCGAGCGAGTCGCCACGCGGGCCGGGCAGGGCTTGTTCGGAACCTTGGGATTGGTTCGTACCGAGCGTGGCGCCGACGTGACGCTGCGCTACGCATTCCCGGCCGCCGGACTGGACACCGTGCCACTGGGCACGTTGCTCATGCTGGTGGTGTCCGCGGCCTCGCAGGTGCGCGGCGAGCTGCTGCCTGACTGATGGCCGCCCCACCAACCGAGCGGGCGACCGAGCAGCGCCGGATCACCTCGCTGGAGGTGCTGTGCGCCGTGCTGGTGCTGGCGCTATTGGCTCAGCGACCGCTGATCCGGATGCTCGACATCCCGGCCGTGCGGACCGGTGCCACGGTTTTCGTGGCGGTGTGCGTGCAGGCGATGCCATTCCTGGTACTGGGGGTGCTGGTCAGTGGGATGATCGCGGCGTTCGTGTCACCGCTGGCGTTGCGCCGGGTGCTGCCGGCAACGACCGCAGCCGCGGTACCCGTCGCCGGATTGGTCGGGATGGCGCTACCGGGATGCGAGTGCGCGTCGGTACCGGTGTCCCGGCGTCTCATGCAACAAGGCGTACCGCCCGCGGCGGCGTTGGCGTTCCTGCTCGCCGCGCCCGCGGTCAACCCGGTCGTGCTGGTGGCTACCGCGGTGGCCTTCCCGGGTGAGCCGCGGATGGTGGCGGCACGGTTCCTCGGCTCGATGGCCACCGCGATGGTGATGGGCTGGTTGTGGGCGCGCTTCGGCCGCTCGGAGTGGATCGCGCAACGCGCGCTGCGCCACCCCGAGCGACCGCCGGGTCGCAGCGCCTTCGGAGTGTTCACCGACACCGCCCGGCATGACATGGTCTCCTCGGGCGGGTTCCTGGTACTCGGCGGCCTCACCGCAGCCCTGCTCAACGTCCTGGTGCCCGCATCGGCGATGGCGTCACTGACCGGAAACGTGCTGCTCGGGATCCTGGTGATGGCGCTGCTCGCGGTCGTGCTCGCCCTGTGCAGCGAGGCCGACGCGTTCGTCGCCGCGTCGCTGACGGCGGTGCCGCTGCTGCCCCGGCTGGTGTTCCTGGTGGTGGGGCCGGCGGTGGACGTCAAGCTGGTGGCGCTGCAGGCGGGAGCGTTCGGGCGCGGATTCGCCAGCCGCTTCGCCCCGGCGACGTTCGTGGTGGCGATCGGGTGCGGGGCGCTCGCCGGCGTGCTGGTGCTCGGCGGTGGCCGGTGACCGCACGGTGAGACGGGAAACCCAGAACGTCCTGCTGGTCTTACTCGGCGGCGCCTTGTGCAAGATCGCGTGGAACGGCAGTTACCTGCGCTACGTCAAGCCTTCACTGCTGCCCTTCCTGATCTGCGCAGGGGCGGTGATTCTCGCGCTCGGGCTGATCTCCATCGGGCGCGATGTGCGGGGTGGACGCAGCGCACCCCATCATCACGATCACGCCGGGCGCAGTCCCTGGCTGCTGGTGCTGCCGGTGCTCGCGATCTTCTTGGTCGCGCCGCCGGCGCTCGGTGCGGACACTGTGTCCCGCTCGGCGCGGGCGGTTGCCCCTCGGCACCCCGCCATCGCTTTCCCGCCGCTGCCCGCCGGCCCGGCTCCGGCGCTGCGGATGAGCGACTTCGTCACCCGTGCGGTGTGGGACGATGAAGGCAGCCTGCACGGTCGCCAGGTACGTCTGGTCGGCTTCGTCGTACACGGCGCCCAGGACACCACCTATCTCGGCCGTCTGGTGATGGCCTGCTGCGCAGCGGACGTGACGCCGGTGAAGGTGCGTCTGGAGGGCTACCGCGGACTCGCGTCCTTGCCGCAGGACGGCTGGTTCGAGGTGCGCGGCCAGGTGATGCCCGGCTCAGCGAGATCGAACACCCACTTCACCCCCACCCTCACCGTCTCTGACCTCCACCCGGTCCCACCCCCCACCGAGCCCTACGAGTTCTAACCTCGCCCCTGGCGGTGAAGGGAGGGGAGTGGGATTAGGAGGGCGGGCAGTCGGGGCAGCGGCCGGAGATCTCTATGGTGTGGTCTATGTCGGTGAAGTTGTTGGCTTCGGCGACCTGGGCGGCCCAGAGTTCCACGGTGGGGCCCTCGACCTCCACGGTGCGTCCGCACTGCCGGCACACCAGGTGATGATGGTGATGCGCCGAGCAACGCCGGTAGAGTGCCTCGCCGCTGGCGGTGCGCAGCACATCGATCTCACCGGCCTCGGCGAGGGTCTGCAGAGTGCGGTACACCGTGGTCAAGCCGATGCCCTCGCCGTGGCGTCGCAGCTTCTCGTGAATCTCCTGGGCGGACCGGAAGTCGTCGGTGTCGTCGAGCAGCCTGGCGACTGCGGTCCGCTGCCGGGTGGAGCGCAGCGGCGCGACCGGGCGTGACGCGGTCATTCCTCCTCCACGTGTGTCACGGCATCGAGCACGATATGCGACAGGTGCTCGTCGACCAGCCGGTAGACGACCTCCCGACCGTGCCGCTCGCCGTCGACCACCCCGGCGGACTTGAGCACCCGTAGGTGCTGGCTGATCAACGGTTGGGTAACACCCAGTGCGTCGACCAGCTCGTGGACACAGCGCCCGCTGTCGCGCAGCTGCAGCACGATGGCGATCCGCACCGGCGCGGACAGGGCCCGCAGCAGTTCACCGGCCGCCACCAGGGTCGCTCGCGGGCGGATCGCCGCCGGACCGGGAGCCGGCCGGCCGGGGGAATGCTCATCGTCGACGGACGGTTCCGGTACTGCGTCTGCGGTGACACCCGCCATGCCCTCTCCCTCGATTCCCCGCTCGATCCAGTCCCGATCCGCCAGCCATGGTAAGCGCCGGGCTGCCGCCACGACGCCACTTGCCCGGCCAACTCGCTAAGGTCACCCGTCCCAGCACCGCCGGAGGACGCCCGTGATCCTGATCTGCCGCTTCGCCGTCGACCCTGACCGGGCCGAGGGCCTTGTGACTCGCGCACGACGAGCTCTGGAGTTGCTGACCACGCAGCGGGGTTGCCTCGGTGGTCAGCTGGGCCGCTCCCCGGATGACACCACCCGGTGGGTGCTGGCCGTGCAGTTCGAGTCGGTGGTCGCCTATCGGCGCACGCTGTCGGTGTTCGAGGTCCGCGAACACGTGGTACCGCTGCTGTCCGAGGCGCTGACCGGCGAGCCCGGCAGCTACGAGGTGCTGGCTGCCGCCGAGGGCGGTGCGGTGACCGACCACGCCAGCCTGCTCGCGCCCGACGCCGAGCGGGGGTTCGGATCCGACGATCGCTAATGTGGGCGCGCACCCATCAAAACTGTCACCAGGAGATCCCCAGTGCCCGCGGATCGAATCGACACCGTCGTCAGCCTGTGCAAGCGCCGTGGCTTCGTGTTCCCCAGTGGGGAGATCTACGGCGGGACCCGCTCGGCCTGGGACTATGGCCCGCTCGGCGTGGAACTCAAGGAGAACGTCAAGCGCCAGTGGTGGCGCTCGATGGTCACCGGCCGCGACGACGTCGTGGGCCTGGACTCGTCGGTGATCCTGCCCCGCCAGGTGTGGGTCGCCTCTGGTCACGTGCAGGCCTTTCACGACCCGCTGGTGGAGTGCCAGAGCTGCCACAAGCGGTTCCGGGCTGACCAGCTCGCCGAGGACTACGCCGAACGCACCGGCAATGACGTGCTGGAGGACGATCTCTCGGACGTCCCGTGCCCGAACTGCGGCACCCGAGGCGAATATACCGAGCCGCGTGAGTTCAACATGATGCTCAAGACGTATCTGGGTCCGGTGGAGTCCGAAGATGGCCTGTATTACCTGCGCCCGGAGACCGCGCAGGGCATTTTCATCAATTTCCAGAATGTCGTGATGTCCGCTCGCAAGAAGCCCCCATTCGGTATCGGGCAGATCGGCAAGAGCTTCCGCAACGAGATCACCCCGGGCAACTTCATCTTCCGCACCCGTGAGTTCGAGCAGATGGAGATGGAGTTCTTCGTCGAGCCGGGCACCGACGAGCAGTGGCATCAATACTGGATCGACACCCGCACCGACTGGTATGCCGATCTCGGTATCGATCGGGACAACCTGCGGCAATACGAGCATCCCAAGGAGAAGCTCTCGCACTACTCCAAGCGGACCGTGGACGTGGAGTACCGGTTCGGCTTCTCCTCGGGCCAGCAGTGGGGCGAGCTGGAGGGCATCGCCAACCGCACCGATTTCGACCTCACCACGCACTCCAACCACTCCGGAGTCGACCTGTCCTACTACGACCAGGCCACCGACTCCCGCTACCGGCCCTACGTGATCGAACCCGCAGCGGGCGTCGGGCGTCCCATGATGGCCTTCCTGCTGGAGGCTTATGCGGAGGACGAGGCACCCAATGCCAAGGGCGGGGTGGATCGCCGCGTGGTACTCAGGCTGGACAAGCGGCTCGCGCCGGTCAAGGCCGCGGTGCTGCCGCTTTCGCGCAATGCCGATCTTTCACCCAAGGCCCGGGATGTCGCCGCGGCGCTGCGGCGGCACTGGAATGTAGACTTCGACGACGCAGGCGCCATCGGCCGTCGCTACCGCCGCCAAGATGAGATCGGCACCCCGTTTTGCGTGACGGTGGATTTCGACTCGCTGACCGACCACGCGGTGACGGTGCGCGAGCGGGACACCATGGCGCAGGAGCGGGTGGCGATGGATCAGGTTGAGTCCTATCTGGCGGCTCGCTTGGTCGGCTGCTGAATTCTGGGAGCATGGTGAGCATGGACACCGGAAGTACTGAGGAAACGCGTCACCGCCGGCAAGCCGGTGACGCGCTGCGCCGCTGGGCCGAGCAGGGGCGTCCCGCCGGGGTGGTGCGGGTGCTGGAGCGGCAGGGTTTCGGCACCGTCGCCTGCGCCGGCGGCGCGGCCAGGCCGGCGGAGACGGCGGTGTCCGTGGTCGGGGAGGTTCTCGCGGCGCGACGAAGACGTTCCGGTGGACCGCTGGCCACCGCGGCAGGCCGCATCGGTGGGTGACCGCCGGCTGAGCCGGCAGTCAGGCTACCGGCCCGCCCGGTTCGTGCTACTGATCGCGCTTATCCGGCTGGTCCTCGGCGCGGTGCTGGTAGGCGCTCTGATCGTGGGTGGCACGGTGTTCCGGGTGTGGCAGGTTGCTCGGGTCGACGACCGGGCGAAGGCCGACGTCGTGGTGGTGCTGGGCGCGGCGCAGTACGACGGGACACCGTCGGCGGTGCTGGGATCCCGGCTCGATCACGCAGCGCGGCTGTGGCGCGACGGGGTTGCGCCAGTGATCGTCACAGTTGGTGGTCGGCGGGTCGGCGACAACTACACCGAGGCCCAGGCTGGTCTTAATTACCTGACGTCTTATGGGATCCCGGCCGGCGCTGTGGTGCCGATCGGGGAGGGCCGCGACACCCTGGAGAGCCTGCGCGCGGTGGCGCGTCGGGCGGGGCCCGCGGGCTGGCGCACCGCGGTGATCGTCAGTGATCCGTGGCATTCGTTGCGGTCGCGTACGATGTCCGACGATCTCGGGCTCACCGCGTGGACCTCTCCCACCCGAAGTGGTCCCATCGTGGCGACCCGCACGATCCAGGCCCGCTACATCCTCCGGGAGAGCGCCGCGCTGCTGGACTACCGGTTGACGCACGCTCCGGCCGGTGCGTTCGGCACCGATCTGGGGTGAGCTGGTGGACCATCCCTACACCGAACAGGACTGGGCCCGGCGCTTTGCCGAGCCGGCCAAGCGGGCTGCCCTGCCCGGATCGGGATCCGAGCGCCGCAGCCCCTTCGCCAGGGACCGCGCGCGGGTGCTGCACTGCGCGGCGCTGCGCAGGCTCGCCGGTAAGACTCAGGTAGTGGGTCCCGGCGAAGGGGACGTGCCTAGGACTCGGCTGACGCATTCGCTGGAGGTCGCCCAGATCGGCCGCGGTATCGCCGTCGAGCTGGGCTGTGATCCGGACCTGGTGGAGACCGCGGGATTGGCCCACGACATCGGCCACCCCCCGTTCGGCCATAACGGCGAGCGAGTACTCAATGAGTTCGCCAGCGGGTGCGGTGGATTCGAGGGCAACGCGCAGACGTTGCGGATCCTGACCCGGCTGGAGCCCAAGCTGCTCGACCCCGAGACCGGGCGCAGCCACGGGCTCAACCTCAGCAGGGCGTCGCTGGACGCCACCGTGAAGTATCCGTGGCCGCGGGAGGGAGGAACGGGAAAGTTCGGCTTCTACACCGACGACGCGGCGGCGTTCGGCTGGCTGAGAGACGGTGCGCCTGCGCGGCAGCGATGCCTGGAAGCGCAGGTGATGGACTGGGCCGACGACGTCGCGTACTCGGTGCACGACGTCGAAGACGGTATACTGGCTGGCCGGATCGCGCTGGACACCCTGGCCGATCCGGTGGAGCGGGAGCTGCTCGCCGAACTTGCCGAGCAGCACTTCAGCGTGCTGCCCAGCGCTGAACTGGCGGCCGCGGCGGTGGGCCTGCTCAAGCTCCCGGTGCTCGCTGCGCTGCGGCGATACGACGGCTCGCTGACCGCCCAAGTCGCGTTGAAGGAGCTCACTAGCGAGTTGGTGGGGCGGTTCGTGTCCGCTGTGGTGTCGGCGACGCTGGCCTGGTTCGGGCCAGGCCCCCTGGGGCGTTACCAGGCCCACCTGGTGATACCGGACCAGGTGGCCGCCGAGGTGGCGTTGCTCAAGGCGGTGGCACTGCGATTTGTGATGCGCGATCCCCGGAGGCTGGCCGTGCAAGCCCGGCAACGGGAGCTGGTAGCCGAGCTCTGCGCGGCCCTGGTACATCAGGCGCCGCACCCGCTGGACCCCGCACTGCTCCCGGCGTGGCAACAGGCCGGCGACACCAGCGCGAAGCTGCGGGTGATCGTCGACCAGGTGGCCGCCCTCACCGACGCGCAGGCAATCCGCTGGCACGCAACTCTCGGCGCCGCACGCTCATGAGCTATTGACGCGCAGTTCAGTACATCATGGTCGGGTTGTCGTAGTGTTCGAACCCCAACAGATTGTTCGACGGATCCCGTAGCACGAACGTGTCGTGCCCTTCGGCTGGCCGTCGAAGCGGTGGAAGGGTTCGACGAAAAGCGGTAGATCGCGGCCACGCGCAGCAGCCGATCCCAGGCCGATTCGGTGTTGCCCTTCCACGGAAAGCCGGCCGGGCGTCCGCCCCTGCCGTCAGTGCCGCAGGCCCTGGCCTGGCTGCGGGCCCAGGACGGCTGCCCGGCTAAGACGGCTAAGACACAGACCGGACGGCTCGGCGGTGGTACAGCAATGGGCGGGCTGCGCGGGCGGCACAGAGGTCGAGTCGGTCGTCTACCCAGGACAGGGCCACGCGTGGCCACATGCGGCTGCCACCAGCGGGTAACCGGCTGCCGCCACCGTGATGTGGGCATTTCTCAGCCGGCACGATGCGCCAGCGGCCCGCTAGGCCTCACGCAGGCGGATCGATGGCCAGCACACAGTCGCCGCATACGGCGCGGGCCGCCTTCGGTGCGGCCCGATAGATCAGGCAGCAACTGCGGCGACGAAAGCCCCCGGCGACCGACGCGACGCTGGTGCCCCGCAGGGGCGGCTGATCCAGCAGCAGTGATGCGATCACCCGCGATCGGTTCGCCCAGGCCGGTTGGCGGGTCGCGATCATCGACGCCGCACCGTGGATGGCGGAGGCGACGTTGCCCCACAGGACGTGCCGGGACACCGACAACGCCGCGGTGGCCTCGACAAGGTCCCGGACCGGGCCGTCCAGAACGCGCCTGGCCAGCAGGCCGGTGAGGAGCTCGGGGTGAGCGTCGGGGCCGCTGGCGTCGGTGTCAGCGGGCCGCAGCACAGACAGCGGAAATGCTCCGCCCACCACGCGCTGCCACCGCGTGGCCTCCAGGTCGACCTCCAGCATTTCACCGGAGATCACCGCGACAGCCAGGGCCGGAGAGACCAGTCGGGCGACCAGACCGAGGTGCGTTACCGACGCGGCCACTCGCAGTTCCACGCCATCGGGTGACTGCCTGCCGGCCACCGCCAGCCGGACACGGACCGCGGCCACCCGGTCCATCAAGACGTCCGGACCCTCGACCAACTCTTTCATCGCATGCCACGGCTCGTGCGGGATGGAGCCCGGGGGGTGGGTCTGCACGGCGAAGAACGGTCCGAATGCTGCGAGATCACCTATCACGGCGTCAGTGCGCACCGTGCTGCGCCGGCACCGCGTTACGGTGCTGGTCGAGCAGCCGTTCGGCCAGCGGAGCGAATACCAGCCCGATCGTTGCCCATAAGATCAGCTGCGCGGCCACGGAGTACAGCCGGAAGTCGAACAGCACGTCGGCGGGAAAGCCTGGGTAGACGATCGTGCCGCCGGCATTGGTCAGCGGCAGTGGCGTCTCGGTGGTCTGGTGACCGAACTGCTGCTCGTTGACGGCCAGGCGCCCGAACGGGGGCAGGATCGCCATCACGATGCCGATCGCGACACTGAACGTCGCACCCGCGAGCACGCTGGCATTCCAATTCCCGAACCGCCTGCTCAACCGCCGAATCAGCCACACCGCCGCGACGAGAAACAGCACCGAACACAACACCATCGCCAGATACAGTCCGCCGCGATCCTTGATCGTGTCGGGGTGCCCGATTGAAGGCGGATTTGCCGGATACTTCATAAAGGGCACCAGATACACAGCGAAGAAGCCACCCGCGGCCACCAGCAGTGCCAGGGTGCGCGGCTGGATTTCGTCTACCCGGCCCAGGCACACCACGTAGGCGACGGTGAACAGCGCGCCCATCGCGACGCCGAAGAAGATCATGCCAATGCCGGCACCGAGATTGGCCTGGATGGTGCGGCTGAAGATGTCCGGGCCGACCGGTGCGGGCGAACCGGCGGCCTTGTCCAGCACCGCCTGGGCGGCGTCGCGACCGTTTTCGTAGTCTATGGCCGCCTGGATCTGGGGTTCGGCGAAGATCCGCGCGAACACGAAAGCCAGCAGGCCCGCCAGCGCGCCGACCAGCACACCCCGCAGTATGAGCTTCTTTTCCATGCCCGGTTGTTCCCGATAACCTGGTCAGTGGCAGGGGAAACCGAGGAAATGGCGGGCGTCGTGCACGAACTCGTGGATGTGCAGGTCGCTGCCGAACACCGAGACTGCGCCCTGGTCGACGCCGATGAAGTAGTACAGCGCCAATGCGATGATCGCAGTGCCCGCCAGCCACAGCGCGGCCTTGGTCGCCGGCAGCACAACAGGGGTGGGCCTTGCGGCGGGTGCGGCGATACTGGTCACGATGAGCCTCCTGGGGGATCTTGCGTCCCTTGCGTCAGTGGGGCGTCGTGATGGCGAAGTGTCTGACTCGCCAACCACCTCGGTGACTGGCTCACAGTGGCGCGACCGTGCTGGACTCACACCAGCTTCCTCACGCCATCACGTAGCAAGAACGCTACGGCACACCCCTGCTAAGTCAAGCCACCATCGGCGCTACGGCGATGGAGGCGTCCGAGTAGCTCGGTGGGAACGATTCGGACATTGAACGGCCGGTGCGCCTCGAAGACGTCGTCGCCGATCACCCGGGCCATTTCTTGGTATTGGCCGTCGGTGTCGAGTTCGAAAACCAGTAGGTCGGGCACCTCCGGATCGAGCACCCAATAGCTGTGGGTACCCATCCGCTGGTAGGCGGCGCGCTTGAGGTTGAGATCGATCAGCCGGCCGCTCGGGGAGAGCACCTCGACGGCCAGCACGGGCGCCGCGCGGAGATTCTTATCGGTGAGCTCGTCAAACCGGGCGACCATGACGTCGGGCTGCACCTCGTTGGAGACATCGGTTTGCACGGCGAACGGTGCCGCGATGACGTACATGTCCTGCGGACATGCGTCGTCCAGCAGCCGATGCAGTTGGTAGGAGATCGTCTGGTGGCGCAAGCCGGGTGCCGGACTCACCAGGAGCTCCCCGTCGATGAGCTCGTAGCGGCGACCGTCATCGGGCATCCCTTCGAGGTCATGGACCGTGAAGGGTGTGCTGGCACTGACGCTCATGCTGGTCATGGTCCCCTCCTGGAGGTCGGTCTGCCAAACAGTGCCACCAGGGACCGACATTTCGGGTCAGGTGCTGGACAGCGCGGTGAGCGGGAACCTGTGCGTGGGCGCTGGTTCCCGCTCACCAGCGGGTCTTCAGGTGGCGGTCAGGAGCCCAGTCCGCCGAGGATGGGCCCAGTGAGTTGCCCCAGACCGAGGCCACCCGTGCCACCAGACAGCCCACCTAGAATCGGCTGCAGGATGGGTCCGACGAGATGCCCTAAGTCGAGGCCACCGGCGCCGCCGAGTGGTAGTCCCCCGATGGGAGACCCAGTGCCGGTGTTCTGGGAGCCTCCGGGGGTGTCGGCGTTTGCCACCCCACCGATGAGGAACACTGCTCCGGCGGAAAGGGTGACCACCAGGGCCTTCGGCGCAAGGGAATTCAGGAATCTGGTCTTCAGCACGATGTCATTTTCTCCTGTTCAGGATAAGGGGCCTTCCTCGGCCTCTTTTCGGAATACTGAGTTCTTTGCAGCGCGAGGTCGCACGGACTTCTTTCCGGACACACGTGAAGTCTTGGTCACCGACAGTCAGTCCGAACTGATCGTCGGGAGCGACACTTGCGCTCACTGCTCGGTTGGCGTCACCTCCTTCGCGCGTGAGGTGGTGTCGCGCAACCGGCGACAAGTTGGTTTTCAGCTCGCCGCAGGCCGGGAGCAGGTCTCCCGCATACACCGATTTTCACTGCGGCGACGTTGCACGCCGAGGATGAACAGGAGTGGTCCAGAAGTAGACGAGAAGCGTTCGGCGAGCTTCACCATGGATGGACATTCGGTGGTCAGATCGATTCTGTTATCGTCCATGATCTGAGTGTTGCTGGTGAACAGTTTGTCCGCTTAGCCACTCCATTCCCCATTTATGTTCGTAGATCTGAGCGCGGCTGCCGGTTCGGGCTGCGGTTCCGGACTCGCCGACGCCACCCCGCAGACTCTCGAGGCCGTCCGACCCTCGACGGCGCCGTCCCTACACTGGGCGGCTATGGCTGGACGGATCCGGGACGAGGACATCGCGGAGGTCCGCGAGCGCAACCGGATCGACGAGGTCGTCGGCGAGTACGTGGCGCTGCGCCGGGCCGGTGCGGACTCGCTCAAGGGGCTATGCCCGTTCCATGACGAGAAGTCCCCGTCGTTCAACGTCCGCCCGGTGCATGGCACCTTCCACTGCTTCGGCTGTGCCGAAGGCGGATCTGTCGTCGATTTCATGATGAAGATCGAGCACCTCGGTTTCGTCGAGGCGGTGGAGCGGCTGGCTGATCGGGTCGGGATCCAGTTGACCTACACCGGCGGCGGTTCCTCGGTGCAGCGCGACCGTGGCACCCGATCCCGGCTGGTCGAGGTGAACAAGCTGGCGCAGGAGTTCTACGCCCAGCAGCTGAGCTCGGCCGAGGCGCAGCCGGCCCGGGAGTTTCTGATGCAGCGCGGGTTCACCCAGCAGTCGGCGGGTACGTTCGGCTGCGGCTTCGCCCCTTCGGGCTGGGATCAGCTCACCAAACACCTGCTGGGCCGAGGGTTCTCCGTCGAGGAGGTGGTCAAGGCCGGGGTGTCGCGGGAGGGCCAGCGGGGGCCGATAGACCGCTTCCACCGCAGGCTCCTGTGGCCGATCCGGGACCTCGGCGGTGATGTGGTGGGTTTCGGCGCCCGGCGGCTGTTCGACGACGATCGCGTCGAGGCGAAGTACCTCAACACCTCCGAGACGCCGCTGTACCGGAAGTCGCAGGTACTCTTCGGGCTGGACCTGGCCAAACGGGAGATCGCCCGGCGCCGCCAGGTCGTCGTGGTCGAGGGTTACACCGACGTGATGGCGATGCACCTGGCCGGAGTGCCCACCGCGCTGGCATCCTGCGGCACGGCCTTCGGCGCGGAGCACATCTCGGTTTTGCGCCGGCTGCTGATGGACGATTTCGAGTTCCATGGCGAAGTGATCTTCGTCTTCGACGGCGACGAGGCCGGGCAGAAGGCGGCGCTGAAGGCCTTCGACGACGAGCAGCGCTTCTCGGCGCAGACCTTCATCGCGATCGCGCCGGACGGGATGGACCCGTGTGAGTTGCGCGAGGCCAAGGGCGACGCCGCGGTGCGCGATCTGGTGGCCCGCCGCCAGCCGCTGTTCACCTTCGCGGTGCGGACGCTGCTCGCCGAGCATGATCTGGACACCGCGGAGGGTCGGGTGGCGGCCCTGCGGCGCACCGTCCCGCTGGTCGCTCAGATCAAGAACGTGTCCCTGCGCGACGAGTACGCCCGGCAGCTCGCCGGCTGGGTCGGCTGGGACGACGTCGCCACCGTGCGCAGCCGGGTCCGGGAAGCCGCGGGCGAGGCTCCTCGGCGAGGCCCCGCGGCGGCAGCCACGAACAGGCGTCCCGCGGCGGCAGCCACGACAAACCGGGATGGGCGCACGCAGAGCACTTCCCCGGCGGAGAACGGCACAGATCTCCCGGCACGCGACGATGTTCGGCTGCAGGCGCAGCGTGAGGTGCTCAAGGCGGTGCTGCAGGAACCCGCGATGACCGGTCCGGTGTATGACGCGCTTCCCACCGACGCGTTCACCCACCCCGTCTACGCGCAGGTGCACGCGGCGGTGCTGGCCGCGGGTGGGACCGCCGCAGGGACATCCGGTTCGGCGTGGATCGACGCCGTCGCCGCGCACTGTCCCCATCGGTCACTGGTGACCGAGCTCGCCGTGGAGACGCTGCGAGCCAAGGGCAGCGCCGAGGACGACGCGCGCTACATCGGCAGCCTGCTCGCCAGCCTGCAGGCCACCGTCGTGGGGCGTCAGGTCGCCGAGATCAAGTCGCGGCTGCAACGGATCTCGCCGGTGGATGACGCGGACTCCTACCACCAGCACTTCGGTGACCTGGTCGCGCTGGAGCAGTACTACCGGGCGCTTCGCGAGCAGGCATTGGGCGCGCAGGAGTGAGTAGGTGGCGACGGCTGTTGCGGCGCTTTGCTGCGGTGCCCGAGCCGCCCGCTGGATTCACCGGCGCCCTGGAGGCTGACGAACCCATCGTGACGACGGGGGAGCTGGTAGGTGGCGGGCACCTGGTGCTCACCCGCCTGGGGCTGTGGGTGCCCGAGGGCGTCGAGCCGCGGCGCGTGGGCTGGCACCTGGTGAGCAAGGCAGTGTGGGACCGCAGCGCGCTGGTGGTCACCGAAGCCGTCGCCACGGGCACGGTGGGTGCGGCCGTGCTGCTGGCGGACCTGCCGCCGCGCCGGTTCGCCCTCGCGCAGCCCGGCATGGTTCCCGAGGTGGTGCGCGAGCGAGTGACCAGCTCGATCCGGTCCAGCAATCGTTGCGAGCTCCCCGGCGGTGGTGCCTGGTTCGTGCAACGCCGGGTTCCCGGTCTGGACGGTGTGGTGCTGCAGGTGCGTGCCGATCCGGGAACCGCGCCCGGCGCGCTGGAGGCGAAGGTCCGCGAGGTGCTGGCGCGCTTGTCGCGGCCGGTGCCCCCCGATTAGTTGTTCGTGGCTGCCGCCACGGGGCTGAGTATTTTCGTGGCTGCCACCACTGGGATAGTTTCGGTTACTGACAGCGAGGAGGTCGTGTCGGCAGTGTGGGACCCGGAGACCTATCTCGCGTTCGGTGACCACCGCGCCCGGCCGTTCCACGACCTGTTGGCCCGGGTGGATGTCCGGGACCCGGTGCTGGTGGTGGACCTGGGCTGCGGGCCGGGCAACCTCACCCGGCTATTGGCCAAGCGGTGGCCGAAGGCCACCGTGATAGCGCTGGACAGCTCACCGGAGATGGTGCAGGCCGCTCGTGAACGGGGTATCCACGCTGAGCTGTGCGACGTTCGTCGATGGTCACCCGTTCCCGGCACCGGTCTCGTCGTCTGCAACGCCGTGTTGCAGTGGGTGCCCGAGCACGCCGAGCTGTTGCGCCAATGGATGCGGGAGCTACCGGCCGGTGGATGCTTGGCCTTGCAGGTGCCGGGCAACTTCAACGCGCCCTCACATGCTGAGACCGCGCGGCTGGCCGCTGAGCCTCGCTGGCGTGACTTGTTCGAGCTCAGGACCACTTACCCGGTGCTCGAACCCGCCGGGTACGCCGCAGTGCTGGCCTCCCATGCCGCGGAGCTGGACGTCTGGGAGACCACCTACCTGCACCGGCTCACGGGCACTGACCCAGTACTCGAGTGGATCACCGGGACCGCCTTGAGGCCGGTCCGAGCGGCGCTGTCGGCGGGGGAGTGGGCAGCGTTCCGGCAGGAACTTGCCCCACGGCTGAGGGCCGCCTACCCGGCGGGAGCCGACGGGGTGACCTGGTTCCCGTTCCGCCGGATCTTCGCCGTCGCGCAGGCCGGCTAGCCAGGTGTTGCACGCGGTGCGCTACGCTGACCCACGGCCGATCCGCTAGCGGCATCGGGCCTGTAGTACCTTCCCCGATAGCTCAATTGGCAGAGCATGCGACTGTTAATCGCAGGGTTGTTGGTTCAAGTCCAACTCGGGGAGCAGCCACAACACGAGGACCGATCCCGGTAGAGACCGGCCCTGACCGCAGTTCTGACCGCACTTGTTCGTCATGTGTCGGTCTGATCGTCCGGCCCGAAGAGGTGCCCTAGGCGGTCGACCGCATCGCGCTGGACTTCCCGGAGCACGTCGACATAGATCGCGCTCGTCACGCCGATCGAGCTGTGCCCAAGCAGGTCCCGGATCGTCTGAAGATCGACGCCCTGGGCGTACAGGAGCGTGGCGCACGAGTGCCGAAGATCATGAAAGCGAATTCGGGTGATGCCGATCTTGGCGATGAGCGCATCGAACGTGCGGTTGATGTTGCGCGGCTCGATCGGCGTGCCCTTACGCGTGGTGAAGACGAGACCGGAGTCCGTCCACCGATCACCAGCTGCCAACCGTTCGGCCCCCTGTTGCGCTCGATGTCGCCGTAGCGCTTGCACGCATGGCCGGGGGAGCGCGACGACACGGGTGGAGTCGTCGGTCTTGGTCTCGTCGTGCCAGAGTTTGCCCGCGACCCGCTGCAACTGCATCGCCATCGTCATGGTGCCGTTGACAAGGTCTACGTCCTCCCAGCGCAGTCCGAGTGCCTCACCGCGCCGCATGCCGAGCGCGATGGCTACCGCAAATAGGGCATACAGCCGATGCTCTCGAACTGCGGCGAGGAAGGTCGTCGCCTCGGCGACGCTCCATGTCTTGAACCGATGTCGACGGGGCCGGGTTGGCTTCGCGAAGCTCGCGACGTTGCGTATCAGCACTTCTTCGGCCACCGCGACGCCCAACGCGGCGCGAAGCGTCCGGAACACATGATGCACACGGGCCGGGTTCGGAACCCGTTGGCAGCAGTTGCCGACTGAGCAGCATCGACGCTTGATCTCTGGCCGCTTGGCGTCCCACTCCTGAGCACAGCACTGGCATTGTTGCCGAATGCGGTTGAGCATCCCGCGGACGTCCGCAGTCTTGAGAGCGGTCAGCTTGATCTTGCCGAGCTGCGGCGCAAGGTACAGCCTCACCGCAACCTCGTACCCGACATAGGTCGACGGTTTGCGAGCAGGCTTCACCACGTCCTCAAGCCAGTAACTCAGCCACTGGGCGACGGTGTAGCTGCTCACCGACGCGCCCACGCCCGCGTAATTGTCGGACTTGAGTCGAGTGATCTTCTCGTCGCACTCCTCCCAGCTACGACCATAGACGCTGATCCGCTTGAACTCCCCGCTCGTCGTGCGAACGAAGATTTGACCCTCGTACCGCCCGTCCTTGCGTTTTTTGATCGTCCCTGAGCCGTTCGCCTTGCGGGCGGGCTTCCGCCGCCGAGTCGCACCCGCTGAGATGGTCATTACGCCGCCTCACCAATCAATCGAGCGAGATAAGCATCGAAAGACTCCCGGGGAACGCGGCGACATCGTCCGATTTGTACAGATCGGAGATCATTCGCCCAGATCAGGCGGTACACGGTCCACCGACTGATCTGCAACAACTCAGCCACCTGATCAACGGTGAGCAGCCGTGTGTCCGGTCGGCCCGTAGGGAGCGTGTCCTCGCTCGTCATCACGCGGCCTCCTCGGTTGCTGAACGGTTGTCGGGTGGTGATCCGCTGGTGGTGAGTTGGGCGGCGGTGTATTCGGCGTGCCATCGCTGTCGTTCGGCGACGGCCTGGATGAGCAGGACGGGTCGGGGTGGGATGTCGGGGTCGGTGGGTGCGGGTCGTTCCCATCGGTAGGGGCCGTCTTGGGGGCCGTGGGCGGGTTGGATACCGGCGGCTTGGAGGAGTTGCCGAACGAATTCGCTGCGCTCGGCGCGGTGATCTTCGAGTGTTTTGTTCGACCACTTGCGGGAGACCAGGACGCGTCGTCCTGCGATGCCGAGGTGTTGGGGTTGGTGGGCTTTGCCCTTGCAGCGACCTGGGGTCATGGAGTGCCGGGCGCCTTGGGGTTGGATGCCGTAGAGCAGCCAGAGGGGGCACCGGGGTGAGCAGGGTGTGACCGAGAGTTCGGCGTGCAACCGGCGGGCGTGGTCGCGGTGGGCGTCGGTTGCGTGGTCGCCGAGCCCAGCGGCCTGTCCGATGGTTTTGGTGAGGTATTTGGTAATAGGTAGCCGACGTGGCGGCCGGCTTCTTCGGTGCCGCCCAGGATGCCCTTGACGTGCACTTGCTCTCCGAATCGCACCACGTGCGCGGGCTCGTTCAGGTCCTCGCAGGCTTGTTCCCAGGTGGGCAGCGGTGCGCTGGTGTTGGGGTCGATGAAGGTCTTGGCTCTGGTGTCCCAGACAGGGAGCCGGTCGCCGGTGTAGAAGAGCTGGTCGTGTGTTGGCCACCAGACTTGGTGGTAGGTGGCAGCGGTGATCGATCGCAGCTCGGTGCGTGGAATGGCGCCGCGGATGGCGGCGTGGAAGTGGGGAGCGCCGCGTTTTTGGGGTTCGACGGCGCCGAAGTACTGCACATCCCAACCGACGCAGCGGCGGGTGTTCTGCCAGAACCGGTCCACCAACGCGGGAAAGTGAATCGCGTCCCGTGCTGCTCGTCGATAGTCGTAGCGATCCGGATCCACCGCCGCCCCGTCGCTGTCTACGCGGCCGTAGGAATCGAGGGTGAGCGTGAGAAAAGTCGAGGGCCGATAGCGCCCGGCGAACACTCGCCCCACCGTGCGCCGCTCGATGGGGCGGCGGGGCAGGTCCGAGGCGTCTTGACGGCGCCGGGTGGATCGCTTGACCGGCTTGGGTGGGGGATCGAGTGGGGTGAGCCGACCGCGGACTCCGGCCGCGCGGAGTTCGGTGTCGAGCTCGGCGACCGACTCGGCTATCTGTTCACAGGTGACCTCGTCGCCGATGGCTTTGCATTCGGTGTAGACGGCGCAGAGATCGGCGCGGGTGGCCATCAGCTCCTTGTGGGCCTCACTCGGGGCAGCCCGGTCGGTGACGGGTTCGGTGTCGAGGTGCCAACCCTGGCGGCACTGGGTCATCCGCAGCCGCCGGGCTTTGTCCGAGCAGGGGCGGCATTGGTCTTCTCGGGTGGATCCGCAGGCGACGGGCACGATGTCGACGCGGCCGGTGGTGGTGTCGATGCGGCGCATGGCCAGGGGCCGGAT
>JRHI01000461.1_pt1 | contig 44292 bp, 42 predicted proteins | sample 215371 | NCBI WGS metagenome assembly JRHI01 (sample SAMN02929681, study PRJNA255918) | sediment metagenome | biome: cave system; feature: Ice Cave; material: Sediment; isolation source: sediment from deep within a dark volcanic ice cave with no known source of... ... | reverse complement strand
CTTCCACACTTACCACTGTAGTACTAGGCTGTTGGCTGCACCAACGCCCATGCATCTTCTCCCAACCTTTCCACCAATCCTTCGCGTTCCAATTTCAGCAAATGGGCCGCGACGGACCTGGCCGCGACGGGATAGAGGCGCGGATCGACATCCATATAAATAAGCGGCACTAGCTCGTGTATCTTTGACCCGCGCGGTAACTCCTCCAGTGCCAGCATGACCTGTTGTTCGCGCTGCATACGGTGCGCGATATACTCGTCCAATTTCACCTTTGGGTCGGTAATGGTAGGCCCATGAGAGGGAACTATCTCGGCTATCTCCATCGCCTGCAGGCGCGTGAGCGTGTCGAGATAGACCTGCATATCACCCTCGGGCGGGTTGATGACCACGGTGCCGACACCCGCGACGATATCACCGGCAAAAAGCGTGCTCTGCCTCTCTAAAAGAAAGCAGAGGTGGTCAAAGCGATGGCCGGGAGTATGAATGGCGCGCAACGTGTCGTCACCAGCGGGAAAGGTTGTGCCGTCAGCAATCTCCTCGTCGGCCATGGGCACACCCTCTCGGCTGAAGGCGTATATTGAGACCCCGAGACGCTTTTTCAGGGCAAGCGCCCCACCAATGTGGTCAGGATGCCCATGGGTGATGAGGATGCGCCGAATGCCGCCCCGCTGCGCGCCCTCTTCTATCAGTGCGTCGAGATACGTTGTATCGTCAACCGCCGGGTCGATCACCGAGGCTCCTTCGACGCCATTACCAAGGACAATGGTATTGGTGCCTGGCCCCGACATTATCGAAGGGTTGGGAGCCAGAATAATGGTATAAGGGATTTGCATCGCACAAGTTTCCTTTTCCTACGAGCGTGTCATATGATCAGGCACGTCCCATTTATTACCGGCATCGCCGGGGAGATAGACGCGCGTGCCCTCGGCCCCCTGTTCCAGGATAGGGACGCGGGTGACAACGTTTTGCATAGCGCTAGCTTCCAGGGCCTCTTTGACGCTGTGGAAGGCTGCCAGTTCGCGCAACTGGTGAATGGTGGCGAAGACGAGCGGAAATTCGTTGCGCTCGGAGCGCGCCAGGGCCTCCGCAGGTGGAATCCAGATGCCATCGCTGGTCTCCAGGCGATCATGTGCTGCCTGTTGTTCAGCAGGCGCAGTGGTGATAAAGAAGTGGGTATCGAAGCGCTTTGGCATGCCCTCTGGTGTAATCCAGTGTGCTAAGTACCCGAGGCGGTCGGTCGCCAGCCGCAAGTTTTCGGCATGGGCCATACTTATCAAGGAACCTTTGCGCTGATTGAATGCCAGGCGATAACCGTCAAAACGAGCTATGTCGTCCTCGCCGATTGCCAGTATCTGCTCGCCGCGATAGGCAAGGAGGACGCCAGCCTCCTCAAATAGTTCACGGATGGCGGCAGCCCTGGTGCCGCTGCCCAGGATAGTTCGACCTTCGGGGTCTGCCCTGGCGGGAGCGACCGGTGTACAGACCTGTTCCGCCAGCTCCGAGGCGCGATCATCGGCAGAGACTGAGCCGCCGGGGAAGACAAAGACATCGGGCATAAAGTCGCTCTGGATGACCCTTCGAACCATAAAGACTTCTATTCCTTGCCCTGTGGCCATAGCGCGCAGCAGCATGACTGCCGAGGCCAGGCGGGGTTGAACTGACATGAGATTCTTCTCCGTTCATCATATGCATAGAGCTAAATACTATTGTATAGTATCATAAGAAAAAGAGAAAAGAGCACCCTAATTTCGATGGAGTATGAGAAACAAACAGATAGCCCATCACTATTACGCGTTGGCCTCATAGGAGATCCCGTCGCGCACTCCTATTCGCCTCGTTTTCAACAGGCAGCCTTTGATGCCCGCGGCATACCTGCGCGTTACGAACTCTGGCGAACTGGGGAGGATGCACTCTCGGCGCGCATCGCTTCTTTGCTTGCGCCGCAGTCTCTGGGCGCCAATATCACTATTCCCTATAAAGAGGCGGTACTTCCTTTATTGGACGTGGTTGATCCGCTGGCAGCACGCATTGGCGCGGTCAATACCATTGTGCACCGCAACGAGTATCTTTATGGTTACAACACCGATGCTCCTGGTTTGCTTCACGCGTTGGTAGAGCTAGGAGTTGGGAAGCTACGCGAACCACAATATCTTGCGACCACAAGGGATGATGAGCTGATGAGTGCGAGGGAGGGTGATGACAGGGATGGGGCAAGCGCGAAAGGTGGCGGCAGAGATGGGGCAAGCGCGAAGGGCGGCGACAGAGATGGGGCAAGCGCGAAGGGCGGCGATCGGGACAGGGCGACCGCAAGGGTCGCCCGTACATTTCCTTTGGATGGGAGGGATGGGAGAGCTTTGCAGGATTTGAAGGAAAGCTTTTCATTCGAGGGCTATACGGTGGTGCTTTTGGGGGCTGGAGGGGCGGCACGGGGAGCGGTATTTGCGCTGGTCAATGCCTCGGTTGAACGGCTGGTTATCGTCAACCGCAACCTGGAACGCGCGCAGCGACTGGCCGCGGAGGTGCAGCAGGAGAGCAATTGCCAGGTGTTCTGCCTGAATGATCCGAAATTTCTGATTCCCCACCCTGCAACGCTCGTTATCAATGCTACGCCGCTAGGGATGCATGTTGCCGGCAAGCAAGAACAACGTGAAGCTGAGAATGCCAGCACTTTCAGCCCCTTGCCAGCGGAAGTATTGGCGCGTTTTGCGCCTGATACCGTTGTCTTTGATATGATTTATAATCCTACACAGACGCAGCTACTTTGCCAGGCGCGCATCCTTGGCCTGCGTGCAGTCAATGGCCTGCCGATGCTGCTGCACCAGGGAGCGCTGGCTTTTACGCTATGGACGGGCCAGCCTGCACCACTCGAGGTGATGCGGTCAGCGCTGCTCTAATTGCATTTCATTGTATCTTATTGCTTTCATGATAAAGGAGGTTCTCCGTGAAATTTGTCAGCTTTTCTACTGCTGCTCTGCCCAGACCGCACCTGGGTCTCGTCCAGGGTGATGAAATACTCGATATCGATCTTGCCGCGCACGCCTTAACGGTTATCGGGCCTGACCAGATGCAGGACCTGATCGCGAAGTACGAGACGTGGAAGATTCTGTTGCAGTCCATTATGGACAAAGTCGCTGGTCGCCGTTTCAGCGGGGTCAAGACCTTCGCCTCGATCGGCGCTGTCCATACCCTTAACGACGTGGAGCTGGCGGCTCCCATCCCGCGCCCGCACAAGAATATCATGTGCCTGGGGTTGAATTATGCTGACCACGCCAAAGAGTCGGCGGAGGCGCGCGGGCGTACAGCCACCCTGCCGGAGCACCCTGTTATTTTCACCAAGGCTCCCACTACAGTGAATAGTCCACATGGCGATATCGTCATCGATGCAGCAGTCTCTGAGCAGGTGGATTGGGAGGCCGAACTGGCTGTTGTGATTGGCAAGATGGGCAAAAATATACGCGAGGAGGATGCCCTCGACTACGTTTTTGGCTATACCGTGCTCAATGATGTCACCGCGCGCGATTTGCAGAACCAGCACCGCCAATATTTTAAAGGGAAAAGTATCGATGGCTATTGTCCGATGGGACCATGGATCGTTACCGCTGACGAGGTGGCGGACCCCCAGCAGCTGCCTATTCGCCTGCGTGTCAATGGTGTGATCAAGCAAGAGTCGAATACAAGCATGATGATTTTCAACATCCGGCAGATCATCGCTATTCTTTCCAGGGGCATGACGCTTGAAGCTGGTGATATTATCGCGACCGGTACGCCAAGTGGCGTGGGTTTCGCCCGTAATCCCCCTGAGTTTCTCAAGGCGGGAGATGTGGTGGAAACAGAAATTGAAGGCATTGGCATGTTGAGGAATAAAGTAATACACATATAAAAAGGGGCCTGCACAGCAGGCCCCTTTTTATATGTGTATTATGCCCTGACTTCTTCGCGCATCCAGGAGGGCATGCTGCCCCAGAGGTTGAGTGCCATGGGACGGGTATGCCAGAGGCGTGGTGGCGTTGTTACATCGCGGTCGTAATATTGTTGGAGTTCGGCGGAAAGCTCGATATGTATACCTTCAGTGTCGGCAATACGCAAGAAGAGATCGTGACCGGCGCCATGTCGACCGGGACCCCAGAGCACGGAGGTCTGATAACGGCTTAAATGGTCGGCCCATGTCAGCAACTCTGGCCCATTGAAGATGCTGTAGCCCACGTGATCGACATCCATTTTTCCCTGGATAAAGGTGACTGTGTGATGGTCATTATTGCAGCGCAGCCAGGCACTTTCGCGTAACAACCAGTCTGAGATATCGAACCCGAGGGCTTCGGTGTAAAAGTCCACCATTTGCTCCAGGTGTGGGGTCTGTAACGCGATATGTTGTAAAGCTTGAGGGCGGAGTCGCGTCCGTCGTCCACCGACAGAAACGGATGAGCTTGCTAGAGAGTCGTCGGGCGTTACCGAGATTTCGATGCGATTCCCATCGGGATCGCTGAACCAGAGGGTATCACCCAGATCGGGGTCGCCGTCTCGTTGCGCCAGCGCCAGTTCAACGCCTGATTGGCTGAGGCGAGCTGCCAGCGCGGCCAGTTCGGCATCGGTGTCAAGCTCGAAAGCCAGGTGGTGCAGTCGAGTACGCTGAAAAGGGCTGCGTCCATTGCCCGTGCTGGGCCGTATATCGCTAAACAGCCCCAGGCAATGGTGCTCTTCGCCAAGAGCGAGAAACACGTTCGCGTTCTCCAGGTCGATATCCCGGTCGGTTGAGTTATCAAAGGTATTGCGCAGGTCGAATCCCAGGACCTGGCGATAGAAACGCGCCTGGGCCGCTACATCGCTTGACCATAAACCTACGTGCGCCAAGCGCTTTACTTTGACCTTCTGTATCTGCTGCTCGCTCATTGTTTGCTCTTTCCTGCTATACGTAACACCTCTGCCATGCCACAGCTGACTTCCATTACTATTAACGTGTAACATACGCAGTGGTACATAAAGGGTCAAAGAAACTACCTAAAGGTCATAGCAAATAGAGAGATTTCCTGGTGCTCTTATATACTCTCTTGCACCCTGTTTTCCATGAACAGAATGCAGTGTTTCTACAGATAAACCAACATTGGTGGAACTTTTTAGCCAGAGTTTCGTATATTGGGAGAATATTGTACTTCAAGCGGACTATTCAGGAGTGCTTAGGAACAAAGAACTCTTCTTGTCTTCGAAGATGCGCTGGATTGCCAATCCCCAACAAGGCACGATGGAGGAGATTATGACCGAGCAAGTCAGCAAGCTGCGCGAGCAAATGGTAAGTGCAAACATGCTCCCTGCTCCTGAAATGTCTGAAGATCAGCAGTCCCCTATGTTTGGGCGGATGATGGCTAGAGGTATGTGGTTGCAGAGAAGAATACAAGGTCAATAATAAGGAGGTGAGGAATGAGTTTTCCGTGGCTGAGCCATGGAAAACTCATTCCTCACCTCTTTACTTTGAGAGGGGCACTGCCCAGATACATTATCCAACGCTGGCGGTAAGCGTAGGCAGCACAGTTTTTTGTGAATCAAGATTCTCAGTAGAGCTGTCAAAATGGGGAGTAGCGCGGTCGAGCAGCTCATTGATATCCCTGATCTGGCGCGTAAGCCATGTATTGAGATCATAGCGCTCAACAACCTGGCGCGCCAATTTTGCCTTAGCCGCCCTTTCGCCCTCCGGCAACGTTAGAGCCTTGTAGAGCGCCTCTGCTGTCTCTGTAACATCAGTAGGTGAAGTGGGAATAGAGGCTTTGCCAAGTTGTTGGAATGCCCCGGCCGTGCGCGAAAGCACAAGGACGCCTTTGCACTGATTGACCACCGGACCCTCTTTAGCGACCAGGTTCATACCATCGATAATGGGATTCACCAGGAGCACATCATACCACTGCATGGCGGCCAAAGCCCTGGTGCGATCATTATCACAGAAAGCCTGGATGGGAGTCCAGTCGTTGGTGCCGTATTTTTGATTGATTTCGTCAATTATTTTCAAGACGTCCGTGTTGTAGCGCTGATACGCTGGCAAAGCCTGGCGCGAAGGCACAAGGAACGCCAGGAAATTGACCTTGCCCAGCAGCTCAGGATGTTCATTTAGCAACTGCGCATAGGCCTGGAAGCCGCGTAAGATGTTCTTGGTCGGCTCGATACGATCCACGCGCATGATTGTTTTCTCGCCCAGCAAAGGCTTTATCTTGTCAGAAGCGCGTTTCCCTGCCGCGCTTTGAACCACGCGGCGCTCCTCGGTTACCGAAATGGAGATGGGATAGGCGCGCACCTGGGTGCGGTGTCCCTGCCACCAGATAGCTCCCTCTTCAAAATCAACCACAGCCCCATCGAGCAAGGTACGCGCACCTTCTATGAAGTTGCGCGCGTCACGCTCTGTCTGGAAGCCAATAATATCGTTACCAACCAGGCCGCTATAGATGGCGTGAGTAATGTTGCTGGGAAGGAAATGCCAGCAGCGGATATCAGGCCAGGGAATATGGATGAATTGCTGTATGATGATGGATGGGTGATTCTTGCGAATCATCTCCGGTGCCAGGTAGAGATGGTAATCATGCAACATGACGACAGCGGAACTATCTTCACGTTCAATTTCTGCATTTACCGCGTCGGCAATGGCCTGATTGGCGACACAGTAACCATTTGTCCAGGCATCTTGTATTTTGCGGGTGAGCGCGGTATCATCGGTAGGATTGTAGAGATAGTGCTGTAAGAACCAGAGCACCTGATTGCTAAATCCTTCGTAGTGTTTCCGATAGGCTGATTTTGAGATCGCGACATAGCGAAGCTGCATTTTCTGACCGCGCAACGGTGAAGAAAGTAATCCAGCGTTGTTCTGCTGGGCTTCTTTTAAGGCGATGCGATCACCTTCGGTCATTGCCGTCGCAACCCAGGTTACCTCCATGCGGTTGCCCGCATCTATCAATGCGGTAACCATACCGCCAGCGCCACGCCTGTGCTTCAAAGTCTTGTCCTGGCTCAGATAATATTCAACAGGGCCACGGTTGGAAGCAATAATGAGACGGCTGGCATGTATCTGCTGGGGTTGAACTTGCGTTGGAGCTGGTTGTATCTTCATTTGTGTCGGCGTAATTTGCACGGGTTCATCCTTTCTAACAGGCGCTTATTGTGCTCGTCTTGAGCCAGCGTGACCATCATTTCGGCCATATCGCTGTAAACCTACCAATCTTATGTTGGTGCAGCCTGACACAAGAACATAACACATTGCGCATGTCGATGCACAAAAACCCTTTAGTATAATACCATATTTAAGCGGAGATGTGGAAAAGCGTGCTGCGGTGATGTATTACAAACGAATACCGATTTCGGTGTTCCATAGTGTCCTTTGACTACTGATTGTTTAAGAGGGAAGCTTTATTTTCTCTCTTGATGATGCGTTAAGAGCGTTATGGCACATAACACTCTCCATTTATAGCACGTTTTTGAGCAATCTTCGGACTCAACTCAGGTATTTTTTCGTACGTCGGCTTACAAGCATAGCCTCGTACTATCACAGCGAGATCACAGAACGAAGAATGAATCTCACGAGGAACTCACAATCTATTTCTGTTCAGATGTATCGTGGAAAGATGCGCTCGCTTTAAGCTGGAAGAGCGCTGAGAGAAAAGTGGAGAGAATCAGGAGGAGAACGCTATAGGAGTGCATTGCCTGAAAGCCTTTTGGACAGGCAATGTACTCCTATGGATATCTACAAGCATACATTAGGCGCCTGGTTGAGTGGAAAGAAGGTAGCCGATCCCGACCTTTGTAAGAATGTAGCGAGGGTGGCTCAGGTCCTGCTCTAACTTCCGTCGCAGTCGGTTGATGTTCACCTGGAGTATGTGGCTTTCACCACCATACTCTGCACCCCAGACGTGCTCAAGCAATAGGTCCTGTGTCACGACCCGCCCAGCATTTTGTGCTAAATAGGCGAGGAGGCGGTACTCGATTGGTGTGAGCACGACCTCTCGACCAGCCATCATCACCAGGTGCTGTCCATAGTCAATCGTCAGTTCTCCGATAGTGACGGTCGTGTTCATGCTCTGGGTCTGCCCGTTCGGCGTAAACTGTGTTCGCCGCAACACTGCTCGCACACGCGCAAGCAACTCTTCCACGCTAAACGGCTTGGTGAGATAATCGTCTGCGCCAAGATCAAGACCGCGCACCTTGTCCTGGTCCTGTCCCCGTGCTGTGACAATGATGATCGGGACCGCAGAGAATTCACGAACGCGCTGGCAGACTGTAAAACCATCCATCCGGGGCATCATGACATCGAGCAGCACCAGGTCAGGCATATGACTCTCAATCTGTTCAAGGGCTTGCTTGCCATCACTTGCTGTGAGGACCTCATAGTCCTCCAACTGTAGATTGCGTGCAACTAGTCGAAGCAGTTGCAGATCATCATCGGCGGTTAATATAGTCGTTTTCTTTGCGGCCATGCTGCACTATCCTTTACCTTTATCTTGACTTGGACATCCACTAAAGGGAGCCAAATTTTATTCGCTTCTCTCAACTGGTAACCAGACATGGAAGGTACTCCCCTTGCCAACTGTGCTCTCTGCCCAGATCGCTCCAGCATGCAATTCGACGATGCGTTTGCAGATAGCCAGTCCCAATCCCAGGCCATTCACTTCCACCGTCCCACCCTCTGGCGAATTAAAGAACCGCATTTTCTAAGAGATTATCAAGCACTTTCCTCAAGCGCTGTCGATCAGCCTGTATGAGTTAATGCTAGATACTTGTAGCTTCATTATAAAATAGGAATGCTCACAGAGAAAGCACAGATTAGCCACGAATATCACAATTCCATCACAAACGGGTGGGAGGTACCATCTATTGGTATGCGCTAAACTTGTTCTGTATTGGGCTCGTGTTTTATCATAAAGGTGAGTTAATCACAAATTTCGTCACATTGAGCAGGTGCTCAGTAACCTCCGTCCATTCAATGAAGGAATCGACCTGGAAGGACTGCTTCCGGCGCTCTCACTCGTCATCATCATCGCCAATATTGCCCTTGTTCAGGAAATGACCGGAGGAAACCTGCTCAAGCATATTGCTCGTTTTGCACATGCCAATAAAGCTCCTGCATTGGCTCAAATGGAAAGAGAGCAGGTATCATAAAACTCTGCATGTGTTTTATGATACCTGCTCTCTCTGGTTGTTACTGTCAGGGGGAGGTTGACCAGCAAACTTTACATCTGTGATTGCGATGTGATATTCCACGTAAACCCCGTGATCGCTTTGAGATACCGGACCAGTATGCTATGAACAAGCTTCAAAGAGAAGAAATCATGATCGGTCAATTCCAGGAGGAAAAGCAATGTTTCAGACATCAAGCACAGCCCCTCTCCATGAGGGGAAACAACAAAAGTCATCATTGGCATTCGTTAGCATAAGACTCGTTCTCGGCATCATCTTCTGCGTGGCACTCACCTCGGGCGTCTATTTCACCCTTGTCACTGCCTTTGGACGTCAGATGACACCACAGGTGGCTCACGTGGCACAACCAGCACGACATGTTCAACTGAACTTGAACATAGTCATCAATCAACCAGGGATGCAGAAGGATTGGCCTGCCTATGCGCCATCCAGGTTGGTCGTCCCGGCGAATAGCATCGTGACCGTCACCCTGCGGGACTATGACCTTGGCGATACGCTCTTGCCAAACAATTCACCGTTCACCAGAGTACAAGGTACAGTAGATGGGGCAGCTTCTGCTGATGGGAAGGCGTATTCTTCCCTGGCACCCGAGAAGGTGGCCCATACGTTCACGATCTCACAACTCAACGTGAACGTGCCACTACCTGGCGATGGGGCGAAAGGGGCGAGCTACGATACCATTACCTTCACCTTCCATACAGGAAAAGCAGGCACCTACACCTTCCAATGCTTTGATCCATGCGGTACTGGATCATCGGGCTGGATGGGGCCAATGATGACCAAAGGATACATGGTTGGAACCCTGACGGTTCAATAACCAACAACAATAAGAGAAGGGCACGACAACAGAAGGGAACGAGCCACGAGCTGGCTCGTTCCCTTCTGTTTGTTCCTCACTCTCAGCATTCCTCATTGCGTTGTCTTCTTTCCAAAACAATAGAGCGTAATATCCGCGGTATTGTTGCGAAATTAGCGCACGCTCGCATAGTCCCATGTAAAGGCATCCAGGCTTTTGCTTGTAGTACAATGCTTATGAGAAAAAAGTTGAAAGAGGATTATGTTATGACACGTATTGATGGACGTTCCCACAATCAGTTGCGACCGGTGCGCTTCACCGTCGATTATCTGGATTATGCTGAAGGGTCGGTGTTGATAGAGACTGGCAATACACGAGTACTGTGCGCTGCCAGTGTGGAAGAGAAAGTTCCCCCGTTTTTAGAGGGGAAAGGGCAGGGCTGGGTTACAGCGGAGTATAACATGTTGCCGCGTGCAACCCATACGCGCAGCGCACGTGAGCGCAGTGGGAAGGTGAGTGGACGCACGCAGGAGATCCAGCGCTTGATAGGGCGTTCTCTGCGTGCAGCTGTGGATATGAAGGCTCTGGGAGAGCGCACGATCACCCTTGACTGTGACGTCTTGCAGGCTGATGGTGGTACGCGCACAGCATCCATTACTGGCGCTTATGTGGCTCTCTATCGCGCCTGTTCGCTCTTGATGGAGCGCGGCCTGCTGACGGTACAACCTGTCCGTACGTCGGTTGCCGCCACGAGCGTAGGGGTTGTAGGGGGCGATATTCTCCTGGACCTGTGTTACGCAGAAGATTCGCGGGCAGACGTCGATTTTAACGTGGTGATGACCGCGCAGCACGAGTTTATTGAAGTACAGGGTACAGGCGAGGGTGGAGTTTTCAGTCGCGCAACCATGGATAGTATTATCGCCCTGGCGGAACAGGGTATCAATGAATTATTAGAGGCCCAACGCAAGTATATCTAGGGATATCCTGTATGGTTTGCATAACGGTACTATGGTACCGTGTTTCCACAGGGAGACTGATACAATACGTTTTGGATACTAGTGAAGAAGTATTCTGTTACTTGTAGTAACATGACCCATTATACCCTAAAAGTTTGCGAAACTTGCACATACCCAGGGCTCATGTTAGAATTTTCCATCGAGAACCTATGAAGTTATTGTCCTGTCGGACCAGCGGCGGGGTCGAGAGGAGCTCGTTTTGAAAGCGAAGATAGACCGAAGATGGTTTTGGCGCATAGTTGATTTTATCAATCCATTACGCGATCCAAGCCTGACCGTAGCTGTCGTTCTAACATTTATTGAAGAGGCGGGACAACGCGAAGATACCTGGTATTGGATCATTATTATAGGGCTGGTTAACTGGCTGGCCGTGCGTGGGATAGTGTGGTTGGTAGTGAATTTCACCTTTGCCAGTACATTTATTTCACGGCGTGTCTGGTGGTCTATAAAACATCCCCGCCTGGCGTGGCGTATTCTGGATGCGGTTGGACACGAAGAGATCGTGATTGGTGGAATACCAAATTATGCTGATAGTTTGATGCTTCCAGATGGAACGACAGTAGTGAGTTCCATGTTGGGTGCGAGTGGTATCCACATACTTGGTGAGTTGCCCGCTGGTACCGAGATACCCATGCTCGGCATGCCAAATGGGCAGGTCGCGCCCGATTTCGCGGCGTTAGCTGGATCGGGTATTTTCCCAGGAGCCACATCAGGGATGTATCCCGAGCCTTCTTCCGGTGCGTATGGTGGACTGGTCGGTATGTATAATAATGGTCAGTCAACGATGGGCTTCCCGCAAACCGGTGGTAATGATTTTGCCAGCCAGCAAACCACAGGCGGTCTGCCACAAGCCTTCCCGCAACGCTCTTCGGAGGAAGAAGAGCGCCTCCGCCAACAGCTTGCGGCCTATGCACGCCTCATGGACGACTGGATACAATTCACTGAAGAGAAATGGCGTACCGTCAGCGATAGCCAGCTTGGTTGGAAACCCTTGCGCGGTAGATGGTCTGGTTGGGAAGATATCTTCCAGGATGCCTATGCTGCCAAGACCTCTGATCCTATGGCTCAGGCAGCACAGGATGCTGGTGAAGCGACAGTTCGGCGTTTCGAAAACTCCAAAGAAAAAGGTTCTGCAGCTTCTGCTGTGGCATGTTTCCTACGAGATATGATGACGCTGCGCCGTGGCATGGAGATGATGCAATCTTCATCTGAAGCCACGCCCGAGACTCCTAATGTACAGCCCGCGGTGCACCCATCACAAAGGGTGAAATTTGCGGGCAAAGGTGGATTACTGCACACTAATGGCAATACTACTGGCCCTGGTAACGCGAAATCCAGCCAACGTAATTCACTAATTCGTCGGCCTGCACCGATCTATGTAGATGCCGATACAGATAAATAGGACGGTTCATGAACACGTATACTTCGCACATAGTTCATGTACGCCCGGAACTGGACCGTATGGCTGAATACGTTCCTGGCGAGTCGCCAGAAGCCTTCAGCGCTCGCACGGGTATACCCGTTGATTGTTTAATCAAATTAAATAGCAATGAAAGCCCCTATGGTCCGGCCCCGGCAGTACTGAGCGCATTAAGCGATCATAGATGGTACAATAATTACCCTGATACCAATGCAACAGCTTTACGTAATGCTCTTTCCACCTATACGGGACTCGACAGCCGTTTTATCGTCTTAGGTCATGGTAGCATGGAGGTAATTAGCCTCCTCTGGCATATCTTTCTCGCGGTAGGCGACAATATCATTTGTTGTCCTCCCACGTTCTCTCTCTATACTTCTGTCACGACACTCTGTGGCGCTTATGTGTTAGAGGTACCTCGTACAGCTGACTATGAAGTGGATGTTGAGGGAATCCTGGAAGCATTGACCCCTGAAACAAAAATGATTATCCTGTGCTCACCCAATAATCCCACGGGAAATCCAGTCTCTGTAGCTGATGTGCTGGCTCTCCTTGAGACCGGGCGCATTGTGGTAGTGGATGAGGCCTACGTCGAGTTTTCGGATCAGCCAGGGGGATTCGCGCATTTAGTCCCACACTATAGTAACCTGGTCGTTCTGCGCACATTTAGCAAATGGGCTGGATTAGCGGGACTGCGCATTGGCTATGGTCTCTTTCCTGAATGGATTGGTGAGTACATGAAGCGCGCGCAGTGTCCCTTCGAGGTCAATGTCGCGGGTCATATCGCGGCGATCGAAACGCTCAATGACCTGGCTTACGTCCTGGGCAATGTGCGAAAAGTTGTGCAAGAGCGAGATCATGTCTACGACGTGCTTGCGAGCCAGCCATACCTGGAGCCAATTCTATCGCAAGGAAATTTTATCCTGGCACATGTTTCTAACGAGGAAGTGGAGATCCGGCAAGTTCGTACAACCCTTGAAGCGAACGGTATTCTGTTACGCTACTTTCACCATCCTTACCTGCATGATTTTTTACGTGTGACAGTAGGCCTGCCAGAGCATACCGTTAAACTGGCACAGGCGTTGGCAAAGGTCATGGTTTAAGAGAGTTCACGAGGAGGGATACCGCTCTCTTAGAGGCGGTATCCCTTTTGTTTATGCGCTGCATTTAGCATATACCTTGTGTACCTTGTTCCAATCGCCTCTCAGAGGGTACAATAGTTCCGTGACTACTCCCCGGCCTCAAGGCGCGGGGCTTCTACGGACAAGCCGAGGCTGTGTAAAGACTTGTAATGGAGGATCTATTTTTATGCCCAATACTATAAGTGCTGCGACCACAATCGAAGACGTGATCGCACGCGAGATACTGGATTCGCGCGGTAATCCCACCATAGAAGTTGAGGTTCTGTTGATGGGAGGAGAACGTGGAGTAGCGGCGGTTCCTTCGGGCGCGTCAACCGGGGCCTACGAAGCGGTGGAGTTGCGCGATGGTGATAAGAGTCGCTATGGTGGCAAGGGCGTACTCAATGCCGTTCGCAATGTGAATGATACTATTGGCGATGCTATCATCGGACTTGATGCTACTGATCAGATCATGCTGGACGAAGTGATGATCGGATTGGATGGTACGCCGAACAAGGCGAACCTGGGAGCAAACGCTATTCTGGGTGTCTCCCTGGCGGTGGCAAAGGCGGCCGCCAATGCGCTGCAAGTACCGCTGTACCGCTATTTAGGCGGGGTCTCAGCCCGCACTTTGCCCGTTCCAATGATGAATATCTTGAATGGGGGCAAACACGCCGACAACTCGACCGATATGCAGGAGTATATGGTGCTTCCGGTGGGAGCGCCGACGTTTCGTGAAGCGCTGCGGATGGGAGCAGAAGTGTACCAGGGCTTGAAAAAAGTGCTGCACGGGAGAAAGCTCAATACCAATGTCGGCGATGAAGGAGGCTTCGCGCCCTCGCTCAGTTCTAACCGCGAGGCACTGGAGGTCATTGTGTCCGCCATTGAAGCGGCGGGCTACAAACCAGGGGTAGATATTTTCCTGGGCATGGACCCGGCAGCCTCCGAGTTCTATGAAAATGGCAAATATGTGCTGGCGCGAGAAGGGCGCACGCTCAGTTCGAGCGAAATGGTCGATCTCTATGAGCAGTGGATCTCCGAGTATCCTATCGTCACTATCGAGGATGGCTTGAGCGAAGACGACTGGGAAGGTTGGAAGCTCTTACGGCAACGTCTCGGCAACCGCGTGCAACTTGTCGGCGATGACCTGTTCGTGACAAATACAGCGCGTCTTAAGCGCGGCATCCAGGAACAGGTAGCTAATTCGATCCTGATTAAACTCAATCAGATTGGCACCTTGACCGAGACGCTGGATGCGATCGAGATGGCGAGGCGTGCCTCCTTTACCGCGGTGGTATCCCATCGTTCAGGCGAGACTGAGGACACGACGATTGCCGACCTGGTGGTGGCTACCAACGCGGGGCAGATTAAGACCGGCGCCCCGGCCCGAAGTGAGCGCGTCGCGAAATATAACCGGTTACTGGTGATAGAGGATGAACTTGGTGAAGAGACAGCACGCTATGCCGGTTTCAGTGCGTTCTACAATGTGCCTGCTCTCTATGCAAAAGCGTAGGAGAGATTAGGAGGTATGTATGATACATAATACGTCAGAGGTTAGCAAAGCGCCAGAGCGCCAAATAGCCCATGTAATTCACTACGCATTGAGTTATGTTGTGCAGGGATCCGACTATGGACCCGATGGAGCCATCGTGCTGCTCCACGATATACCGTTGGGAGCCTTTGTCTGGGCCGATATCATGCCCCAGCTTGCCAGCTTGAACCGCGCTGTCTATGCGATCGATATGCTTGGCTACGGGCAATCCGACCATCCCTGGCCAGCGGATACTTCAAATTGGGGCCATGCCGATGGGCTGAAAATGTTGTTTGAGCAGCTCAAGCTCACCAATATTATACTGGTGGGACACGGTCTAGGCGGAAGCGTGGCACAGGTACTGGCTACACGTTTGAGCAGGGAGAGAGTGGCAGCATTGGTGCTGATTGACAGCACCTGTTACGAGCATAGTTTCGCGGAGAACTGGCCTTTACCGGAGATGAAGAAACGCCAGGATTATGATGCTCCTAAAGAGACAAAGGTCGAGGACATGATGAGGGACCTGCGCGAAACGCTTCCCAATGGTTCGGAGAACTCCCAGCGCTTCGTAGCATTCATGGGCGATTATATTGACCAGTGGGGAAGTGAGCTGGGCAAAGAAGTGCTTTTCCAACATATTCGCCTGTTAAATCCTAACTATACAAACTCGGTAGCATCTGACTTGAAGGTAATGGGGAAACCGGCATTGATTATCTGGGGCGAAAAAGATCAGCAGATGCCTTTGAAGTTGGCCCAGCGCCTCCATCGCAACATTCCGGAGTCGCGCCTGGTGATTATTCCTGACGCTGGTCACCTGGTTCTCTTCGATGCGCCTGACGCGGTGGCAAGCGCGCTGGTAGATTTTATCGGAGATCTCTAGAGGCTGTAGTTTTTAGGGCAGGAGCGTATCTATATGTCAATGGCTATAATAGCCCATGGCGGAACTGGAACCATTACCCCAGATCGCGCTGAAATCGTTCAAGCGGGCTGTAGAGAGGCTACGTTAGTAGGGTGGCGCATTTTACAGGCTGGTGGCAGTGCACTTGATGCCGTGGAAGCTACTGTGCGTGCGCTTGAAGATAATTCCAACTACAATGCTGGCACAGGAGCCTGTCTGACAACGGATGGTAAGATCGAACTGGACGCGGGAATCATGGAGGGCGAGAAGCTGCGTGTTGGTGCCATTGCCTGTGTCGAATTCATCAAGAATCCTATTTCATTGGCGCGCAAGGTATTGGAAAGTCGACATGTTCTGCTTGTAGGCAGAGGGGCACAGAAGTTTGCGCGCGAGCAAGGCATCTCCCAATGTAGTCTTGACGACTTGCTGACAGAGCGCCAATATACGAGATGGAAAGAAAGCCAGAGCACAAAGGCCGCTGCAGAGGAGGAGCCGCGCTATCATCGGCGCGAGGTTGACGCAAGACCGGCACGCGAGGAGAAACATGGCACGGTTGGAGCTGTGGCCGTCGACTCATCCAGCATACTGGCTGCTGCTACTTCGACAGGGGGTATCTTCGATCAATATCCTGGACGAGTGGGTGATTCTCCCCTGGTGGGGTGCGGCTTCTACGCTGACGAGAATGCGGCCATCTCCTGTACAGGAGATGGTGAAGATTTTGTGCGCCTGCTCATCGCTAAACGCGCTGCTGATTTTGTGGCTGGTGGCGCTAGCGCGCGTGATGCAGCAGTGGCTGCGATTGCTGTGCTTGGAGCTAAGGCAGAAGGCACTGGTGGGTTGATTGTCGTAGATCGGCTGGGAAATGTTGGTTTTTCCTGGAATAGCGAAAATATGGCTTACGCTTTTATGACGGAGAGCCTCAATGAGCCAGTTACTGGTGTATAGTTGGCGTGTAGAAAGAGGGCTAGCGATATATGGCGACAAGGACCCTGCGTGACGTACAACAAGAGATAGATACACTGATCAAGGGGGAATGGCAGAGCGATTATTGGGCACCACTCTCGAACCTGGCAAGGCTCACAGAAGAAGTGGGGGAACTTGCGCGCGAGATTAATCACCGCTATGGTGAGAAACCGAAGAAAGCCAGCGAGGGAGAGGGAGAAATCGCGGCTGAGATAGGTGATATCCTCTTTACGCTGGCCTTGCTAGCGAACTCCATCGATGTTGATCTCGACACCGCTTTCGAGGAGGTCATGGCAAAATACCAGCGTAGGGATGCTCAGCGCTGGAAATAGGATGGATGGATGCCAGTGGAGGCTGGCGAGTTAAGCACTTAATGTGGCCCCAAAAAGGTGCCCCCGTAGAAGCCAATGGCGAAACAGATGCCGAATATAAGCAGGCCCAGCAGTAGAAGCAAGATGAGTGTAGAGTGGCGTACTTTTGGCGCTGCTTTTTCTCTATTGGGGTAGGGCGCAGCCTGGCGCGAGATGGATGACTTAGACATGGCCGCCATGAGTGAGGGGTCAGCTACTGTGGGGGCCGAAGATTCGTTGGTTTCCAAGGTAGTCGCGCCCAGTTTTTCACTCTTTGATTGCTGATAGGCAGAAAGGCCGACGCCGAGCTGACTAGCTGGTAAAGGGTTCGGAACTTTGCCCGTGCCAACTGGAGAGAATTGCCTGGGTCTGGCTGTCTCGGCTGCCTGTTGGAACGAGGGGGTATTTACTATCAATGGGTCAGAAGGATCTAGCGTCTCGGCTACTATCTTCAATTCGTCGTTCAGCATTTCAACGGTATTGATATGCTGAGGATGGCTGCGTATAATTGAACGTGCGATCACATTGCACACTTCTGGGGGAATATTGTTGCGGAAGCGCAGGTGTCCATCGGCGGGTGGTTCAATTACGGTAGTGCCCTGGGTGCGACCAACTGCTAGCTGATAGAGGAGAAGGCCAACTGCGCGAGCATCGTCGGCACGGCGCCCCTGACTTTCAGTGCCCCAGGGGAGGTCTCTGTCGGAGAGAGGTAATCCTTCACCGCCAGTATTGCTCCAGGCGGTAAAATAACTTACATCGCTGGGTAGAGCAAAGTTGTTGACCCGGATCTGGCCACGCCTGTCGAGCATAATCGCGCTGGGAGTTAAATCCCCGTGACAGGTTCTACGTGAAGAACCACTCGCGTACAGTAACGCCAGGCAGATCTGACGTCCATAATCTACCACATCGTAGGGCTGAAGGGGTGATTGCACTAACGCGGCGAAATCGTCTCCATCGATATACTCTTGTATGAGATAGAGCCTGTCCTGTTCTATGACGAGATCATACAGGCCAACCATGTTGGGAAATGTAAATTGAGCGATTCTACGAACGGCGGCTCTATAGACTTGGGTCTGGTTAGAATCTACCGCCTTCACTGCCACTACACGCTGGAACGCCTGGTCGATCCCCTGATAAACGGTCGCATATTGCCCCTGCTTGATCAGACCTTGTAGCAGGTAGTGTCCGCCAATGACCCTGCCTATTTCCACGATTTGCCTCGCAACTAATAAGAACCTAAACATCCTGTAGGGCGAGGGTAACTGCCCCTATGATATTTGCTTCTGAACCATGTTCGCTTTGAACGATGCGCACGGACTGACCAACTATTGGCAAGCACAGGTTGTCTACACGTGCCTGGAGTGGAGCTATCAATAGCTCTCCCACCAGGGCCAACTGCCCACCCAGGATAATCATGCCAGGGTTTATCATATAGACGATATTGGCCAGGGCTATACCTAAATAGGTATGAACATCTTCGACAACGCGCTGCGCGATTGGATCACCCGCGGCGGAAAGCTGAAAAACCTGCTCGGCAGTAATACGTTCAGCCCTTGCTCCTGTGAGACGACGAATAGCCGCTTCTGTCTCAGGGTATTCCACCGAAAGACCAATCATCGTGCGCGAGATTGCTTGAGCCGACGCAATAGATTCGAGGTGACCATAGCCACCACAAGAACACTTAGGCCCATTCTCTTTGACCTGCATATGTCCTATCTCGCCCGCTGTACAGGTTATGCCTTGATAGATCTTGCCATTCACGACCAGGCCACCACCAATTCCCCGACCTAATCCCACGTACAGCACGATGCGTTCGGCTTTTCTATTGCCGCCCTCTCCCCCCGAAGAGGAGGCGGCTCCAGATTCTACTTCGGCCAGTGCCGCTGCATTTGCATTGTTATCTATTATACAAGGTACATCAAGTCTCTCAACAAGGTAATCTTGCAAAGGGAAATTATCCCAGCCATGCGCATGGCGTAGGGTGCGCACTACACCTCGAGAGGCATCTACCAGACCTCCGACAGCGACACCCACTCGCAAGATGCGTCCATCGCGCAGCCTCTCAGGGTCTGTAACTTCCGCCAGCATTTCATCGAGTAGTCGCAAGACCGTTTGGGTGTCGGGGATATATTCAAGAGGGCGACGCACCTGGTAGAGTATATTGCCGTTCAGGTCTGCCAGCGCTACCGATTGGCGCAAGCCACTGCCACTGATCTCCACACCGATCACGTATCCCTGAGTCGCCAGCAGCTTACCTGTCGATCTCTGTCTTTCCATTTCAATCCCTCCGTTCGAGATGAACTTGTGACTCAACGACTACAGATATTCAATCGTTCAGCCGCGATGAAAGTAAAACCGAACTAAGATGGCGGCATAAGTATACCATATACGCGTAGTTACGCAAAGTGGTATAGGAGATGAAGAATAGGCATAGTTGCATATTGCAAAGCCTCTGTCCTGTTGTTACAATAGTTTTGAGATAGAGAACATTTCTGTTGGGAGTATTTGATGGCATCATCGTCGGCTGCCCAGGACAGAGTTTTTAACGGACCTGGGCTAAGTCCTTTCAAACGCGTCGTCACCATCCTTGGGGTAATAGGGGTAACTGCCCTGGTTTTATGGATTGCAATTCACGAGGGGATATCGGCGATAGGGAGTACTATTGCCGCTATCGTCTTTATCTTCGGGTTTATCATCTATCTGCGTATCGTTGCGCCTATTCCGTTTACCATTGAGTTTGGGTCAGAGTCACTGGTTAAGCGGAGTAGAAACGGGGAAGTGATAGAGGTGAGCTGGGATCAGATGACGCGTGTAAAAGAGGAATTCTTCCCCAATGGGAAGCGCATAAGCATTACAGTCTATCGTAAGCCGACGGCGCAACAGGAAAAGACGAAGGCCTGGGCGGTTTATCGTGACGATGTGACTGATATAGATGGTCTTGCCAGGGTACTTCAACAGGCGATACCTGAAACATGTGAATGGAAGAGCGAGACGGTTCACGAATAAGAGATTAGCGCTGCTGCCTTCATCAGGTGTAGGCTCTTGCCTCTGTGGCCTTGAAGCTGGCATAGATAGTTTTTCCTTCGCTTAATTCCATGCGTGCGGCGGAAGCCTCGGTAATTTCAGCGGTGAGCGGAGTTGTGGAAGTAGCGAGCAGAATACTGACACGTACACGCCCGTCCCAACGCGCTCCTGACTCGATGGGAGTGTCCAGGCGTAAGACTTGCACGATTTCGCCAATGAAGACGTTACGCGCTGAACTTTCCGGTGGTTGTTGATAGAGTGTGATACTGCGTGGATCGACTACAACAAAAGCCTCCTCGCCTACCTCTGGCACCTCACTATCATTAAGATGCTCTTCCAGCGCTGCCATGACCTCAATGGGATGTTGCTCATGAAGTAGCCGGATAGTGCAGAGAGAGTTAGCTTCGTTGTGAATCACGCGTCCACGAAAGAAATTCATACCCACAAGTTCAGCGACATAGGATGAGCGGGGATACAACAAAAGGTCGTGCTGGCTGCCCTGTTGAATGATATGACCGGCATCGAGCACAAGAATAGCATGCCCAAAGAGCAGCGCTTCCAGGTATTGATGTGTGACCAGTACGGTTGTTATCTCGATGTTTGCCAGGATATGCCGCAATTCCTGGCGTACCTCGCGCCGTGTCTGTACATCCAGCGCCGCCAGTGGTTCATCGAGCAAGAGAAGTTGAGGCTGCAAGGCCAGGGCGCGGGCGATAGCGACGCGCTGCTGCTGTCCTCCCGAAAGCTGGGTTGCGCGGCGCTGGTCGAGGCCTGCCAGGTGCACCTGTTCCAGCGCCTTTCCCACTCTATGACGAATGGTGGATTGTGGGAGATGTTGCGCACGCAGACCAAAGGCGACGTTTTCAAAGACATTCAAGTGGGGAAAGAGGACGTAATCCTGGAAGACATAGCCAAAGGGTCGTTCCTGGGGTGGGACAATAACGCGGCGTTCACTATCAAAATAGATGACATCCTCAAGAGAGATGTGTCCTCGTTCTGGATGGAGTAGACCCGCCAGGAGCCGCAAAACAGTGCTTTTGCCAGCGCCGCTCTCACCAAGCAAAACGGTTGTTTTACCGACTTCTGCGGAAAAGCCGAGGTCAAGATGAAAGGTATTGAGATGGGTGTCGAGCTTCACTGTTAACATGTTGCTAGTGTAGCACAGCGAATCTGCTCTTCACAAGATATGTTTTTGTTGCCGTGCTGTGTGTTAGAGCAGAATGAGGGTGAAAAAGAGGAGATAAGAGCAAAGGAGTGATACTCTCGCGGGTATCACTCCTTTGCTCTTATCTCTCTGTATGGCTTAGCCAAAAACGGTTGTAGGATCGCTGGTGGGGATGGGGTTTGGTGGCGGGGTGATCGTTACGGGAGCGTTGAACTTGCTCAGGTCGACAATAGAATCAAAGTTGGTAGTGATGTTGGATGGGACAACAACGGTAGTAACGGTTGGCGTCAGGTACTGGCCCAGCGTGCTGGTGTCCGCGCTGAGATTGAACTTAAGCTCTGTACGATGGACGTAGGAAGTCGTCTCATTGATCCAGAGGTCTACAGTTGAATTAAATGCTTTGGTATGATCGATGATCGCGTTCAGGTTCTGCTGGCCAAGGATGTCGAGCAACTGTTGATTGTTGCTCAGGAATTGTTTCAGGGCTACCTGGTCAAGAGCAATGGTGATATGGCGCAGGTTTTGTCCGTTCAAGGACTGTACTCCGTTATCGGTGATCTTGGTATGTTGCAGCAGGCCAATCAACAATGATAAATCGGGGTTGTTAATCCCTGAAAATGGATTGTCAACGTAGCCTTTGAGCGCACTTTTATCCAGTACATACCACTGCCCCTTGGTATTCTGGATATAGACTTTATCTCCCTGGACGATCTGGGCGAGATTGCTGGTAGTATTGGTACCATTGGTAATGTTTTGCGTAACGGCAAATTGCATAGACTCTGCATTGGGCAGCGCCTCGTCCCCGTTGCCTGTCAGGCTAAATGTGCCATTGCTGGTGGTGGGTGTGCTGCCGGTTGTTGGGGTTGCCGTGTTTGAGGATATTGCCTGTCCAGAGCCAGTAGCCTTTACGTCAACATGAGCGGAATTGAGCTTGCTCATAGCTGTTGAACTGTTTTGCAACAATTGGAGGACGGTGAGGCTACTGCCGCCTGTCCCACCGGTTGATGGGCTGCATGCGCTGATAAGTAGCAGTATACTTACCAGCGCGATAAACACAATCGCAGGTCTTTTGTGTATCATTTTCAATACTCCTTCATGCGATAAAAGTTTTAAGTATAGCATAGCATTTAAATAGGTTATGGTTCTACTTATATTTACGGCTCAGCAGGGTTTGAAGTTTCTTGTATTGCATTCAATGCGTGTTTTGGTACGTTTGGTACGAGGGAACTTTTAAGGGCCCGCAGCGGGAGCATTTAGCGATTGCTTCCGCTGCGGGCCCTTAAAAGTTTGTGCTTAAAGATTAACTTCGTGAACTACCAAAGATGGAGAAGGGATTACTTGTAGGAATTGCATTGCTGGGTGCGTTGATGGTAATTGCCTCGTTGAACTTGCTGAAGTCAATAATTGTATCAACGTTGGTGGTGATATTGGCAGGCGTCGAAGTCGATGTTGGGGTGGATGACCCTGAACTCTGTAGCGAACTCATGTTGATATTCATGCCGAATTTCAGTTCCATGTGATGCACATAAGATGTGGACTCGTCGATCCAGAGGTCAAGGGTAGGATTGACAAGTTTGACATTGTTCAGCAAGGCGTTCGTCTTCGCCTGCTGACCTGTCCCGTTGAGCAGGTCTTTGAGTGCGTTCTTGTCAAAAGTCACGGTGATATGGCGCAGGCTTTGACCGTTGAGCGTCTGGGTGCCGTGGTCAACATACGTGGCTTTTTGAGCGATAGTGAGCAGCTTATTATAATTAGCGGGATTGATTTGTGCTAATGAGTTGCCTGATCCTTTGAACTTGCTTGTATCTAGCGAGTACCATTGCCCTTTGGTATTCTGGATGTAAAGCTGTTTGCCCAGGATGATTTCCGAGAGACTAAAGCCATTGCCTACTCCCTATCCGAGGGATATATGGAGGGTGGCTTTATCTGGCAGTACTTCGTCACCACTAGCTGTTACATTTATGGTAAGCGGTTTTTGTGTGGATGAAGTGGATGTTGAGCTTGATGTACCATAATTGATGGTCGAGGCCAATTTCATCTCGACATGCGTAGATTTGAGCTGCTTCATCGCGTTCAAACTATTTTGTAACACCTGCTGTGCTGTCTGAGAACTACCACCTACTGTGCTACAGGCACTAAGAAGTACGACCAGCATCATTGCCAGGAGCAAGATGAGGTGTTTTTTGTGCGTCTGCATCATTATCAAAAGCTCCTTGAGAACTGTGCGAATATCCTTAAAGTGTCCTCTATTAGCATACCATTACATGACAAAACATGCATTTTGCCGGATGTAAAGTTCATTTGGTATCAAAGTCATCAGCACCTCTTCTCAAGCGTGTTATAATGCGCCTGAACATGCTGGCTATTTCCACTTTCTTTTTGGTACGTGAGAATAGCCAATTGGGAGAATGCATTGTCCTGCTTTATCTTTTTATTTACTTGTCTGCTAATTTGCTGGGAAGGCCGGGCTACGTCACTATGCTAATTACACGCATTGAGTTGGAGAATATCAAAAGCTACCGCCAGGTCAACCTGGATTTTCGACGCGGCACTACCGCTATCAGCGGGGCCAATGGCGCGGGTAAAACAACCATTGTCGAGGCTATTGGCTATGCTCTGTTCGACTTTCTACCCTATAACCAGACGCAGTTCGTGCGAGAAGGTGAAAAATATGGACGTATTGTTGTCCATTTGATCGGGAGCGATGATCGTGCTTACACAGTTGAGCGGCGCTGCGGCTCCGGCGCTTACTGGAATGTCTATGACTGCGAGGCCGATTACCGCGTGGAACAGCGCACTGATGTGTTGGATAAACTGCATGAACTTTTTGGCATAGACCGTGAACGCTCGCTTAAAGCTCTCTTTAGGGACGCCCTTGGAGTACCACAAGGCTCTTTCACCTCTATTTTCCTGGAGGGAGGGAGTGATCGTAAGTTAAAGTTTGACGCGCTACTGCAGATAGAAGACTACAAGAACGCCGCCGATTATTTGTTGGATGCGCAAAAAGAGTATAAAGAGCAGGTACAGGTACAACTCAATGAAATACAGCGCTTAGAATTTGAGACGCGCGAGCTAGAAGATTGGCGCGTAAGGCTGAAGGATTTGCATACGCTCGATCAACAGCAGACAGTGCAAATCACCCAATGGACTCAGCAGGTTGAGCAGTTAGAGGCACGTTCCACGGTGCTGACAAAACAACGCGATGAATTGAGAGAGCGGGAAAATCTTTACAAGCATAGCAAAACCACCTATGAGTCATTGCAATATCGGCTTAGGGATCGCGAGCAAGAGCTGAACCTGGCTCGTACCGCTCAACTGGCGGTCGAGGCCAGTCTGCCAGATTATCAACGCTATCAACAGGCAAATGAAGTGCTCAAGCGGCTGCGCCAGGATCAACAGCGGCGAAATGATCTGCGTCAACAACAGGGCAAACTGTCGGGTACTCTTGCCAAAATCCAGACGACCATAGCTCATCTACACGATAGGCTCGAAGAGGTGAAGGCGGCTGGCCAGCGTGTTGTAGAACTGTCTCCCCTGGTAGATACACAGCATGATTTGGAGAAGCAGCATGATGATCTGACGCGCAAGGTCGCGCAGTACGATGGGCTGGTCAAAGAGGGGAAGCGCCTGGTGCAACAATATAATGGCTACCTTCAGCAGCAAGAAAATTTAGAGAGGAAAATCAGCGATATCGAACCATTAAAAGCGCTGGCAGCCCAGTTACAGGAGCGAGTTGAGGCGGTGGCGCAGTTCCGCGCCCAGTTGAGCGAGCGAGGTTCGAGGCAGAGGCAGTTACAGGAGAAACGCGAACAGCTACGTCAGAAACAGGAAGAGCGCGAGAACTTTGCCACTCGTTTACGCAAAGCGGAAAACAACATCACGAAAATCGAGGAGCATCGCCACGAGGCGGAAGAGTTGCCCGCGCTGCAAGTACAGTACGATCAGTTTTCGGAGCAACGCTACCGTCTGGAAGGCAATATCGAGGGCTATACAAAATCGCGCAGGCAATCGGCGGGCGGCCTGTGCCCTTTCTTACATGAGCCTTGCCTCAATATCAAACAGCGCGGCATTATGAGCCTGGAATCGTATTTCGATGGCCTATTAGGGGAAGACCGTGCACGGCTGGATGATATAAATCAGCAGCAGATCACTATTGCGGAACGTATCACCTTCGTCAAAAAATATGCAGACGAGCTGGATAAAGTGGGTCAGATGGTGGAGCAGCGTGAATATTACGCACAGAATTTGCAGGGGTTGGCAGTTGAAATTACGCGGCTGGAACGCGAGACAACCGAGCTTGAGCAGGACTTGAATGCCCTCAAACTGGTCGATCAGCAGATCGTCAAGGCGGAAGCGGCTCGTAGCGAGAGCCAGAAAGCTGATGGACAGGTGCGCGGACTCGAAGGGTTACGCATGCAGGTGCAGCAACTGCAGGAGCAGGCTCAACAATGTGATGTAGTGATACAGGAGCGCCGCCAGCAGGCCAAAGAGCTACAAGGCAGTGGCGAGCGACTTGGTCAGGTTAAAGAGCAACTGAAAAATCTGAATGATCCGCGCGGGCAGACGAAAGCCCAGCATGAAATCATCAGGCAAGAACCAACATACCAACGGCAGTTACAGGAGAGACAGCGGGAATTGCAAGCGATCGAGCAACAGTTGTTGTCGTTAGAGCAGCAACTTCAAGTCTATACCAACCTGGATGAGCATGTCGGTGAGCAAGATGCTATTCTCCAACAGACCTCCGCTGGCTACACGACCTATATGCAGAATGAGCAAACGGCGCGTCTTTTGCCACAGCGCGAGCAGGCGTACCAGGAAGTACTGCACACAGTAGAGCAGGCACAGCAAGACCTGCAGGCGGCAGAACAGGCCTATCAACAGGCAAAGGTTGCTTTCAACGCAGAAGAATTAGAGGCGGTCGATAAAGAGATTAAGGACATGCGTCGTGAACTGGGTGCGTTAGTGATAAAAATACAACAAACGCAGAAAGAAATCGGTAACCTTGCACGGAACATTCAGAAGGCGGAAGCTTATCTGCTTGAACTAGAAGCAGCGCAGAAGGAAAAAGCGACACTTGAAGAACTGCAGCAGATGATGGAGCAGTTCCGCAAGTTGATTAAAGAAGCCGCACCCCATGTCTTGAAGGCTATGCTGGGCGATATTTCCGCGGAGGCGAACCGCATCTTCGGGGAGATTATGGGAGATCGCTCTGCACAACTTTCGTGGCAGAACGATTATGAAATTATCCTGCGTCGCCAGGGAGTGAACCGCACTTTCGCTCAGTTGAGTGGTGGAGAGCAGATGAGCGCGGCTCTCTCTGTGCGACTCGCACTGCTTAAGAAGCTTTCAACGCTCAATATCGCCTTTTTTGATGAGCCGACGCAGAATATGGATGAACTGCGGCGTATCAACCTTGCTGAACAGATTCGCCGCGTACGAGGTTTTGATCAACTGATCGTCATCAGCCACGACGATACCTTTGAACAGGGACTTGACAGCCTGGTCCGTTTACGCAAGGTAGATGGGGAGACGCGGCAGTTAACGGAGGACGAGGGTATGACAGGGCACACGGAGCATACAGGGCTTAGAGAGCAGGTACAGGCCCATGCTTCATAAAGGGAAACTTCACGCGGCGCTGCAACTCAAAAAAGGTCAGTTTTCCATGTATGATGGCTCGTTTAGCGAGCAGTTGCAAGCGTATCGCCATGCACTTGAAACACTGTACCAACGTTACCCAACGAGTAAGCACCTGGAAGATCAATTGCCGCCTGAAGGTAGTCGCCTATCCGCGGGCGCACGCCCCAGTATAGAATTTGACCGCTGGCTGGCTTCGGTAGATAGGACAGGCACAAATGGTACCCCGGTCAACCCCTTTGGACGCGAGTTTGCCAATCATGAACAGGCGCGTCAATGGGCTGAATGCATTGAGGGAATCACAACGCTGGCCGTTGATGGCAGCCAGTTGCAGCCCTGGCGTGATGCCTCTATTCCCGTTGCCCTGATTCAGGTTGGCTTCTTTGCCAATCCCCACGCGCACGGACGACCTTACACCAAGGATGTGAAGCTGGAAGTGCTTTCACCTGAGGAGATAATGGAGGAGGCCAAGGGTGAGAGTGGCGATCCCGACAGCTATCCATACTCAGAAATGCAGGTGACACTGCGCCGCCATATGCTGGAGGTCGAGACACTTTGTAACCAGATGGAGCAGTATGGTCATGCGCGTCGCGTGGGAGAACCGGCGCACAGCCCAGTTGTCTTTTTCGATGGTTCATTGGTAGTCTCGTTTGCCCTGACGATGCCCAGCCCCTATCGCGAGCGCTATATCGCTTCCGCCGTTGCGCTGCTACGCACTTCTGAGGAGCAGCGCGTGCCCCTCATCGGTTTCGTCAATACGAGCTATGCACGTGACATGATTACGATGCTGAGGAGACTTGATGCGATGCAAGCCAGGCCAACGTTGCGCGAGACAAAAAGGATCCATGATGCGCTGCTCTGGCAAGGGCGCTTATGTTGGGGGGATCGTACTCCGGCAATGATCTGTGCTCGCGGAGATGTCCTGGAGGGCTATGGTCACTATCGAGAAAGCGTGGCTTTCTGTTACCTGCAGACATCATCATCTCATCCCCCAGCTCGCTTAGAGTTTCCACGCTGGATGCTCGATGATGGCGTATTGGAGCCGGTGCTGGATGTCGTGCGCGCCGAAGTAATCGCTGGAGGAAGTGGCTATCCCTACGCTATAGAGACAGCCGATGCCGTTTCGGTGATTTCGATGCAGGATCGCCAGGAATTTTACGCCTATTTCCAGGAATTTGTCGAGCGACAGGGAATGAAGTTTACCTTTTCAACGAAGGCGGCGAGTAAGAGCAGGAGAAGATGAGTTGTTCGTTCCCAGCCCTATAGCGAGCGTCAAAGCTCTATATGTTATACTTGTCTTAGGGTATCTCTTATTTGATTGGCTGGTTGCCCTAGAGAAAGTATATGTCTCACTCAACAAACTACATGATCACCTGTCCTTGTGGCATGGTTTTTCATAGCAAGATTTATGAATACGTGAATACCAGGCAGGACCCACAGTTGCGCTATACTGTGCTGGCTGGATTATTGAATGTCTCCACCTGCCCAAATTGTGGTAGGCGAGCCGCTCATCCTCGCCACTTCATCTACTCCGACCCGGAGCATTCTCTCCTGGTCTATGTTGATCCATCCTCTGACATTTCGGAAGAGGCGCGGCAGTTGACACTGGATAAACTACGCTCAGTGCATCAAGAGGTTGGGATAGAGGTCAATTATACGTTTCCTGCTGGGGAAAAGTCGCGCGGCGAAGAACGCGATATGGGTGTCATTATACCTACGAGACAGCAGAGAAAAGAGGCAAATGCCCCGAGTGCTCCGCCTCTGCATGTCGTCTTTGGCCTTGACCAATTGCATGAGTTGATTAACGCGGCATTGAGCCAACAGGAGCGGCTGGGAAGGCTTGCACTCAGAACGAGCAGCCACCGAGAAGCTGAACGTGGGCAGTTGCTGGATATTGCCAGGAAGTTTGCTTCGGAGTTGCAGTGCCAGGTTGACGTGGAGATATTGCCTGGTGAATATACCGTCTGGCTCTACGGTTCGCGGCGACAAATTGGGGCGATTATGCGAGAATTGACCCCACAGGGATAGATATAATGATCAGTATTGGTGTACTCACTATCAGCGATAGTAGCTCGAAAGGCGCCAGGGAAGATACCAGTGGCGAAGGTATTCGCGCCCTGGTCGCACAGATGCCGGAGGCGGTCATAAGCGCGGGGGCGATCATTCCAGACGAGCGCGAGCAGATCGAGGCAACGCTGCGCGAGTGGAGCGATGAGAAGCGCCTGAACCTCATTATCACTACTGGGGGTACGGGGTTAGCGCCGCGTGATGTTACACCAGAGGCGACAAAGGCGGTCATTGAGCGCGAAGCTCCAGGTATAGCCGAGGCTATGCGCGCTGCCAGCCTCCAACATACTCCGTTTGGCATGCTTTCGCGAGGCGTGGTGGGAACACGCGGGCGTACATTAATTGTCAACCTGCCCGGTAGCCCCAAAGCTGTAAAAGAGTGCCTGGAATGTATTCTCCCTGTTTTGCCCCACGCAGTCAATCTGCTCATAGAAGGCCCCAAAGAGCATTAACTATGCCAGGAACAGCTTTATATCAGGGTCACAGCGACAGCGTATTTGCGGTGGCGTGGTCGCCAGATGGACACTCTATCGCCTCTGGTTCACGGGATAATACCGTGCAAGTCTGGAACGCTACCAGTGGAACCTGCTCATATATCTACAATGGTCATACGCATTGCCTACTTGCTGTCGCCTGGTCACCCGATGGGCAGCGGATTGCATCGGGGTGTACGGTCGGCGAGGTGCGGGTATGGAGCGCTATTAACGGTGAGGAAATCATTGCCTATCGTGGGCATCGCCGCTTTGTGCGCAGTATCGCGTGGTCGCCAGATGGACACTCTATTGTTTCCGGGGGAGATTTTGGCGACAGTAGCATTCATGTCTGGGATGTCGCTACAGGGCAAGTAGTGTCTATTCACGACGGACAGTACCGAAACTTCGCGGTGAGCTGGTCACCCGATGGCTCCCGTATCGCGGCTGGCAATTTTGATGGCACTGTGCAGGTCTGGGAGGCCAGCAGCGGGCACAATATCCTAGTTTGTGATAGACAAGCTGGCCCGGTCTACGCCATAGATTGGTCGCCTGATGGAAGGTCGATTGTCTCGGGTGGCCAGGATGCGATTGTGACTGTGTGGGATGCTACAACGGGAAGTACGCTTTGCGCATATGATGGTCATCACGGTCCTGTGAAGGCCGTGGGGTGGTCACCCGATGGCTCATATATCGCCTCTGGAAGCGACGATACGACGATACAGGTCTGGCAAGCCACTACAGCTGAGCAAAGTGTTATGTATGAGGGCCATACAAGGTGGGTGCGCACGCTCGACTGGTCTCCTGATGGTGAGAATATTGCCTCGGCAAGTGATAGCAAGGTGCATGTATGGCACGTTTAGGAAGGATGTAGTGTGAGGCCATATTTTCTTAAAGGGGCAGGTGAAGCTGCTAAAGTGACCACAAAGGTCACCATATATTCTGTTGCAATGTTCAGCCTGCCACTGTGAGTCGCACATTTTTCATGCATTACCCTAAATCGGCAAGCCTTGCTTCCCAAGCTCACCTAGCAGGCAGGCAATTTCGCCAAAATGGATGAAACAATGGGTGATGCAAACCTGCCCGATGGATTGCAGTGCGGGCATACTGCCAAGTGGCTTGACGGTTACTGTGCGTTGGGAGAGTTCCGCACCTCCGTCCGTGATTGCGGCGAGATATTCCTCGAACTCCTGCCAGACTGCACCGGTGTACTGCATAAATAGGCCTGTGTCGGCAATGTGAAAGGTGCGGGCCTCCTCCGTGGCCATACCAGTACCTTGTACCCGTGGTGGAAGGGCTAGACGCTCGTGCCAGTTCCCTTCGTTCCAGAGAGGCGGCCGCTGCTGCAAAATAAAGCGGAGAATGTTGTCCTCTGTGCGCACGCAGTGCCAGGCGAGAAAGGCGATGTTGTTGACTTTGCCCTGAGGCATATAGTGCCATTCTTCAGGCGTGAGGTCGCTCAGGCTTGCACCCATCCAATTATGCAGGCGTTTCTGTTCTATGATGAAAAAATCGATGATATTCATATATAACCTTCCTTGTGTAATGCTACTGTTCATACTATCACATCTGGTACCTTCCCAAGGCGCAGTTATTCTGCCTCAGTTGGCGCTATGGATGTCTCAGCACCTGTGACAGGCCGGGCAGCAATATCTTTCCACGGAATAGTGACGGGCGAAGTAAGATCGCGCAAATGCATAGCATCGTTGTAGCGTTCGAGTATCCAACTCATGGGTAGATTGAGCTGCTCGGCCCAGCCGTTCGCTTCTTTGTACCAGTGTGTTATCGAGGTATTATGGGTATCGAAAAGGATGTGGGGAAACTGTAAGCTGCTCAGTCCAAAGAACAGGAGAAAAGAGGCATCCACAATGCCTCCATGGCAGACGATGACTATGGTTTTACCGTCGTGTTCACGGATAATACGGCTAAGAGTTGTCCCGGCTCTAAAGGTGAATTCCACCCAGCTCTCAGCACTCGGCGCTACACGGAAAAAAGGTTTCTCTGCAAAGGCGACGGGAGCGAACTTCGCTATGAACTCCTTTTCAGTCATGTTCAAAGCTTCACCTGGGCGCTGTTCCTGTACTTCATCGTCAAAGGTGATGGGTAGGCCAAGCGCGGGAGCAATGATTTCAGCTGTTTGTTTGGCACGGAGCATGGTACTAGAAATTAGTACATGGGCGGCGATTTCGCCTGAAGCGGCCAGGCGATTCCTGAGATGTTCGGCCTGTTTAACGCCAAGGGGCGAGAGACCCGGGTCTCCGGTAGTTTTCTGTACATTATTGATAGCCTGGCCATGGCGAATAATATAAAGGTGGGTCACGTACGCTTTTCCTTCTTTTTGCAGATTGTGTTGGTAGCTTTGTCAGGATAGGAAGACTCAGGGTGTAAAGAGATGGAGTCTCACTCTACCTTTATCTTATCGTACGCTATCAGCACACATTCTTCAAGGCGCGATCAAAAGCAGCGTTGCTCCATTCATGTCACAAGTTAATCTCACCTATCCCCAGGGAAAGATTTAACATATATTTAACAGTCCTTAACATATCCATAAAGCATAGTTAATTGACGCGTGTTAGGGTATGAGTAGAACACATACAGAGCTGACGGCCTGCTGTGGTCATATCTACTCTAACGTATTGTAACCTTTGTGGATGTTTTTAGGAGGATTTATGTCGAAACAATTGCGTATTTCACTTCTGTTAGGAGCGGCAATCGCGATCAGTATGTTTATCTCAGCATGTGGCGGCAGTACTACTACAACTTCTAGCGGTACACCGACCACCGCGGCCCAATCAGGTCAATTGAGCTGTGTTTCGGGATCGATTACTGCTTCTGGTTCAACGGCCCTGGCACCATTGGTGCAGGCAGTGGCCAAAGACTATCAAAGCAAGTGCTCTGGCTCAAGTATCACTGTCAACCTTGGGGGTAGTAAAACAGGTCTCTCAGACGTGGAGTCTGGCGTCTCCCAGATCGGTAACTCTGATGTCTTTGCTAATTCCAGCACCCAGGCTGATCTCAAAGATCACCAGGTCGCGGTCGTCATCTTCACCCTGATCATCAACTCAAAGATCACCGGTGTCACTAACCTTACCAGCGCTCAAATCAAAGGAATCTATAGCGGTAGTGTCACCAATTGGAAGCAAGTCGGTGGACCTGATCTAAAGATCGTCGTTGTTAGCCGTCCAGCCAGTTCGGGAACACGGGCCACCTTCCAAAAATACATTTTAGGCGCTCCGGAGTCAATCAGCGGCCCTTCTAATCTCACGAGTGACAGTACAGGTACTGTTGTGCAGAATATTACCCAGACAGATGGCGCCATTGGCTACGCGGCTCTCGGACCTGCCAAGAAATCTGGTTTGACGATGCTGTCCATTGATGGCAGTGCGCCTACAGCAGACCTTGCCAAGAATAATATGTACAAGTTTTGGAACATCGAGCACATGTACACCAAGAGCGATGCCTCTGGACTTGCACAGGCGCTGATCAACTATATGGCGAGCGACTATGCGAAATCTCAGGCCACTACCCTGTCATTTATCGCTGTCAAAGACATGGACCCGGCCGCGTTGCAAGCTCACCAGCCCGCCAGCTAAGCCTGAGAGAAGCAGATTGATTAACGGAGGTAGGGACGCAATCACAGTATTGCGTCCCTACACTCGACGTAGTAGAAGGAGTCTATAAGTGGCGACAATGCAACAGGCGCGAAGGGCTAGCGGAACAGCTCGGATGGCAGATCAAATCGCGCGCGTCGTTTTCCTTGTTTGTGCCATATTGCTTATTGCTGTGATCGTCAGCGTTTTTGTGTTTATTGGCTTTAACGCGTTTCGTGTATTTACTGAAGGTGCCACGCTCAAAGATTTTTTCTTCGGTACAAACTGGGACCCTGTCGGTAATCCTGATTTTAATATCAAAGCTACATTTGGCGCGGGTGGACTGATTCTGGGATCGATAGTGACTACCTTTATTTCGGTGCTTATTGTTATTCCACTGGCTATTGGTATGGCACTCTCATTTACCGAGATCGTACCGCACAGAGTTGCGAACTTGCTCCAACCACTTATCGAAATATTCGCGGGCATGCCTTCGGTCGTGGTTGGTTTTCTAGGATTGATCGTCATAGTGCCATTCATGCAAAAAGTGGGAGCGCCATTTAATGGTGGGCTGGCCACAGGAGGATTTGGCTGGGGCACGGCAATATTGGTGCTGGTGATTATGATCTTGCCGACTGTCATAAGCGTCTCGATCGATACGCTGCGCTCTGTGCCGGATAGTGTACGTGAGGCGAGTCTCGCGCTAGGTTCGACGCGCTGGCAGATGATGTCCAAGGCTATTATTCCTGCCGCTGCGCCAGGCCTGTCGACGGCGGTCGTGCTCGGCATGGCGCGAGCAATTGGTGAGACGCTGGCGGTGAGTATGGTGCTCTCAGGCTCTACATTGCCGCAAAAAGTGCTCTCGTTGGCAGTTTTCTTTCAACCGAATGTCAACATCACTCTGAAGATTGTCCAGGATTTTGCTGAGACAGGAGGCGTTTCACGCGACGCGTACTGGACCCTCGCGTTTATCCTGCTCATCATTTCGTTCCTGTTCATCTGTATCAGCCGTTACCTGGCTAGCAGGAGTGTGTACAAATGAGTATGCAAAGTCTAGAGAAATCGACACAGACGCCCATACCGGGTGGCAGTGACCAACGAACCACTAGAGCTCGTTTGATGAGGCGTTTGCACGCCAACAATCGTATTGCACAGGGAGTGCTCTGGGCCATTACGGGTATTGTGGTATTGATCTTTATCTCTATCATTGTATATCTGTTGCTGGCAGGGTTTACGTATCTCTTTAACCCGGAATTCTACACGACGGCCGATCCGACGCAACACCCAATCTCGATTGCGCCTGAGTTGTTCAATACCTTTTATATCCTTATACTGACGGAGGTAATCCTGTTCCCTATCTCGCTGGCGGCGGGAATTTACCTGATCGAATATGCTCCGCAGGGCAGGTTGGTTTCGGCCATCCATTTCGCGGCAGAGACACTGGCAGGAGTACCATCAATTGTGATTGGCCTCTTTGGTGTGATCGCTTTTGCTGTCACTTTTCACCTGGGTACCAGTCGCTTAACAGGCGCTCTTGCGCTGCTCTGCCTGAATCTCCCGCTGGCACTACGTCTGTTTGAGGATGCGTTGGCGTCTGTACCGCGCGAGCTACGAGAGGGCAGCCTCGCTCTGGGTGCTACCAAGTGGCACACCATTCGTAGCGTCGTATTGCCTTCAGCATTGCCTGGCCTGGTGACGGGCCTGATTCTATCAGCAGGTAAAATTATTGGTGAGGCAGCCGCGCTCATCTTCACGATGGGCACTTTCAATCCTGCCAACGTGTATACGCTGAATCCACTGATTGCCAGTGATACGCTGACCGTCCATCTTTGGTATGTAAAAACCCAGGGAGCCGGAGCAATCCAGGGTTTATCAACTGCTGGAGCTACGGCGGTTTCTGCTGGTTCGGCGACATTGCTCATTCTGATCTTGCTCTTAATTAACCTGAGCGCACGCGGACTAGGCCGCTATTTGCAGCGCAGGATAACCGCTGCATGAGTGTATCTTGGGGTGTAGGTATGGTGCAGATTTGTTCGTTGTAGTTTTGAATTTGGGCGCATACCTTGCGCTTCTACAGCAAACCCGTTAGAATCGAGGATAGAGCTGTTATGAATGTTTCAGCAGATATGCATGGAGATGGAAGTCTGATCTTTCCCGAGGGTGCCAACATTTTTTCACGTAAAGTAGCACGCAGCGGTCACATTTCTTACGAGGGTCGGCCGTACTTTATCAGCAAAGCACTCGCGGGTCGCTACATCCGATTGGTGGTATTTGCAGACCGTCTCATTGTCGATGCATCGATTCCATTACATAAAGAGTATCCGCTGGTGTAAAATAAAGTGGTCCCTTATGGGAGCCCCTAGAGGAGGTACAATGGAGACTCGTCTCAATAGGCCAAAGCAGCAGTCTCAGGTTGAGGCGTCAGGAACTATCACTAGTCCTGGGAATGTATCAACAACTGCGTTGGAGAACCATGTGGGCAATGAATCTGATCCGCGTAAACACCTTAATCCAGCTGCGCAGACAAAAATAGATATTGAGCATTTGAATTTTTTCTATGGTGCCAAGCAGGTATTGTATGATGTCTCATTGCCGATACGGGAGAAGCAGGTTACAGCGCTGATTGGGCCGTCTGGTTGTGGCAAATCGACCTTTTTACGCACGCTCAATCGGATGAACGACCTGATCCCAGGTACCCGTACCGAGGGAGAGGCCACGTTCGAAGGCGAAAATATCTACAGTAAAAGCACGGATGTGGTGCTGCTGCGCCAGCGAATTGGTATGGTATTCCAGCGCCCCAACCCATTCCCAAAGTCGATCTTTGAAAATGTCGCCTATGGCTTGCGGGTGCAGGGAAAATCCAATCGGGATGTCGAAGAAATGGTGGAGCAGAGCCTGCGTGGAGCGGCTATCTGGGATGAGGTCAAAGACCGCTTGAAGACCTCTGCATTGGGTTTATCAGGTGGACAACAACAGCGTCTCTGTATCGCACGTGCCCTGGCGGTGAAGCCCGAGGTGCTGTTGATGGACGAGCCTTGTTCCTCGCTTGACCCAATCGCGACTTTGAAAATTGAGGAGCTGTTAACCGAGCTGAGCAAGGAATATACCATTGTCATTGTGACGCACAATATGCAGCAGGCAGCGCGCGTATCGCAATACACAGGCTTCTTCCTGGTGGGAAAACTGATCGAGTATGCTCCGACGGTCGATATCTTTAAACGCCCGAAGAGGAAAGAGACTGAAGATTATATTAGTGGCCGCTTTGGTTAATGGATATGAGTACACTGGGCGGGAGGGGAGCTTGTTGTGGTACGAAAGATACTAGTGGTTGATGATGAGCCAGTTTTAGTAGAGACGATTGCATATAATCTGGAGCAGGCAGGATATCAGGTGATTACGGCCGCGGACGGTGCCAGTGCACTGCAAGCCGCACGTCGCGAGGTGCCAGACCTGATTATCCTGGATATCATGCTACCAGAGATGGATGGGTTAGAAGTGTGCCGCCAACTGAGGCGTGAAAGTAGTACAGCCACCACGCCAATTATGATGCTCACCGCCAAGAGCGATGAGATTGATAAAGTAGTCGGGCTGGAAGTTGGGGCTGACGATTATGTGACGAAACCTTTTGGGCGGCGTGAATTACTAGCGCGCGTTCGTGCATTGCTGCGACGTAGTGACTATGTTCCCCTCGAAGCCGAAAAATCCGCGCAGGAGACAGACAACGAGGTTCCACGGGCCAATCGCGAACTGGTGGCTGGTCCCCTGCGTATCGACCTGGCAGGGCGACGTGTCAACTGCCGGGGCATTGAAATGGAATTACAGCCCAAGCAGTTTGAGCTACTCACGTATCTCGTGCGCAACCGGGGGACGGTATTGACGCGCGACCAGTTGCTGCACAACGTGTGGGGATACGATTACGCCGGGGATACGCGCACAGTAGATGTGCATGTGCGCTGGCTTCGAGAAAAGCTGGAGGAGGAGCCGGCGAATCCACGGCTGATTCAGACTGTGCGCGGAGTTGGTTACTGTTTCAGATGGTAAGTGTATGCAAAAGAGTTGGAGTATTGGCGGTAAGCCGATGTGCTCCAACTCTTTTCTTTTTGTGCTGGGGTCTCATTTTGATAAAGCCGTATCAAACGCGTTCTTAATAGGTGAGGATGAAGTGATACAATATGATCAGATTAGTCATTGAGAGACCTTCGTTCGGGAGAACATAACGATGCCAGAATTAGATTTTATACCGATCTTGATAACCGTTTTTTGGATATGGATGCTGATCGACTGTATAACAAATAACAAGATCAGAGGCGGTAGCAAAGTAATTTGGCTGCTGGTCATTTTCTTCTCCCATATCATTGGCGCAGTGATCTACTACTTTATGCGTAGTTCGCAAAAGAACCCGGTTACTGCTTTCACCTATTATTACGAGGTTATTAGCAAATTCTTTAAACAGAGTGCGCCACAGCGGTCGCAGCCGATGCCACCGCCTCAATCGTATGCTGACTACCGACATGGATATCAGGAACAGCCACAACAATACCAGGAACAACGCTATCAGCCGCCGACTCCATACAGGCAGCAGGAGCAACCACTGTATACGCCTCCCAGAGCTGAGTACGAGGAGCCACTGACGATAACCTATCCGGAGATGCCTCAGCAGCACCAATAAAGGCTTGATTGAGAGTAGCCAGGACGAACCGGATCGTCTCATGTGGTATCATGAGAGTGAATTATGTGTCTTTGTTCTTTCCTCGTAAAGGAGCCAATCTTGTCGCGTTTGAATATACCTGTTACACTTGCCCCGAATGCAGCTATCGATTTACATATGCACACTACCTACAGCGATGGTCGCTGGCCAGCCCAACAGCTTATAGATTATCTTGTCAATGAAGGCTATGACTTTGTCACGGTGACCGATCATGATCGTGTTGATAAGGTTGCCAGTATCCAGGCACTTGCCACCGAAAAGAACTTGCCGATTCTTGCCGGTGTGGAGATGAGCACTGATTGGAAGGGCAAAATGGGCCACTTGCTCTGTTATGGCTTTGATCCAGAGGAGAATCTGTTACGCGATATCACAGAGTCCGTTGTGCGTTTGCAGTTGGAAAATACCCATGAAGTACATGATGAACTCTTGCTCCGTGGCTATTCATTTCCGCGCGAAGAGCAAGTGCTAGCCGAGAATGGCGGTACATTACGTAGACCAGCAGACAACGGGCGGCTATTGCGCGAACATGGATACGCTGCCGACTGGCAGACCGCGTTGAAGATGATGCGCGAGGCGGGTTTCCGCTCCATCATGGCTGATATGGCGGAAACGGTGGATGCAGCGCATCGCAGTGGGGCCGTCTGTCTGATTGCTCATCCAGGTCGTCGCGAACAGAACTTCACCTTCTATGACACTGCGTTGCTGGAGCAGCTGCGTACGGAGGTACCGATTGATGGTATCGAGGTCTACCATCCATACCATAGCCCCGAGATCGTCGAAGCCTACCTGGAATATGTGCGCAAGCATCATTTGCTGCTGAGCACCGGCTCTGACTCGCATTGTATTCCTGGCCGTATGCCAATCAAGCACCGCGCTGAGATCAGCCAGCAATTGCTTGAACGAGTGGGTGTTCACGTGAAATAGTTGTGGATTGGATATCACAAAACAAAGAGGCAGCGGACCATTTGCGGTCCGCTGCCTCTTTGTTTTGTAGCAATTATCACTTTAAGTATATTGTAATGAAAATCTATAGAAGATGCAAATCGAGTTCTACCACCAGCCGTAGCCTGACTGGCTGGGAGGTGGAGGGTTGAAGGCGAAACTAAAGACGCTTGGGCAATAGGCGTGTACGGTTGGGGGATTCGGCGTGCCGCCAATTGGTAGTGGGGTAGATGTTGGTGTGGGTGTTCCTGGTCCAGGGGTTGCTCCAGCTGTGGGAACTGGTGTAGGTATTGGCTGCACGGAGGTCGGGATTGTGCCTGGGATGAACCAGTCAGTTGTTTTCACGCCATCGGGATAGGTGACGGTGGCTTGCTGCAGTCCGCTGGGGTTGGTGAAGTCGCGAATGGGATGTCCCTGCTCGGCAACGAGCATCGAGTCATGCCAGATCGGGGCGGCTCCCTGGACGCCAGTCACCTGGTACATGGGCGTATTGTCGTTGTTGCCTGCCCATACGCCCATGACATAATCGGTAGTGTAGCCGACAGTCCAGTTATCGCGGAAATTCTGTGTGGTGCCGGTCTTAGCGGCGGCGGGACGAACGATGCCGCGGTTGCCGTTATAGCAGTTGCTCTGAGAGTTGGAGTAGAGTTGCAGCACATTGCAATCAAAGAATTCGGGGATGCGAGCGGTGTTGTCGCTCAGGACATTGGTCATCATGTAGGCCAGTTGTGGGCTGATGATACGCTTGCCCGGGTCAAGCTGGCGCTGGTAGATGACTTTGCGGCTGGTGCCTGAGACCACTTTGTTGATGGCATAGTAGCCGACATGTACCCCGCCATTGGCGAAGGTGCCCATAGCCGAGGTGTGATCAAGGAGGCGTATACCCAGTCCACCGAGCACAAGCGAATAGCCGGGGGTGCCCTGGTAAGAGGTAATGCCCATCTCCTTCGCTGTTTGCATAGATGGACCGATGCCCACATGCTTCAACACGCGTACCGCCGGGACATTGAGGGAGTTTTGGAGCGCGCAGCGCAGCGTCATATGCCCGTGATAGCTCAGGTCATAGTTCGTCGGCGAATAGAAGGGTGGGTCTCCACCCGCGTTGTCGATGGTTGTGGGTGCATCATCGATAGCCTGTGCTGGAGATGCTCCCTGCTTGAAGGCTGTGACATAGACATAGGGCTTGAACGATGAGCCGGGCTGGCGGTAACCCTGGGTTGCGACATCGAACTGCCCATTGATGGCGGTATTGTTGTAGTCAATGCTGCCGATTAGGGAGATAATGGCTCCTGTATGGAAGTCGATCAACACCTCTGCTGCGTTGGTCAGGTGGTGGTTGGCACGTAATTCGGCGATGTGCTTCTGGGCAATCTTCTGTATCTTATCCTGCAAGCTGATATCCAGTGTAGTGTAAACGATCATGCCCGAGCGCGACAGTCGACTGCGGCTTTTAAGGCCGAATAGGTGCACGAGCTGGTCCAGTACAAAATTGGCAAAATGCGGCGCGCGATCGGTCAAGCTGGGGGCCGTCTTAAAGAAGTGAGGGCTTTGCGCCTCTTTGATAGCGTCGAGCGCTTCAACTTTGGTGATATATTGCTGTGACATCATCAAACCGAGGACGTTCTCGAAACGTTGGAAAGCAGCTTTGGGATGTTCCAACGGATTATAGGCAGAGGGATTACTGGGAATACCGGCAATCATGGCGGTCTGCGCCAGGTCCATCTGCATCGCGGCGCGTTTGCCAGGCTTATCTTCGAGACCAAAGTAGGTGGTGGCGGCAGCATCGATGCCATATGCCTGATGGCCGTAGTAGATGCTGTTAAGGTACATTTCCAGGATATCGTGTTTGGTATAAAGGCTATTGATCTGAGGGGTCAACACGACCTCTTCGAGCTTGCGCTCGAAGGTGGTCTTGTTGCCCACGACCAAATTCTTGATCAGTTGTTGAGTGATGGTGCTGCCACCCTCTACGACCTGCCCGCTGTGCAGATTGTCGATGGCTGCGCGCAGAATACGCAGGATATCGATGCCCTGGTTGGTCCAGAAGTTCTTGTCTTCGGTGGCGATAGAGGCATTGATCGCTATGGGAGCGACCTCGTCGAGCTTCACGGTTGTATGGAGGCCCTGGTCGGCCATCTGCATCAATGGAACACCCTTGCTGTCATACATTTTGAGATTATCCAGCGGCAAGAGATCGCGCAGCGACAGAACACGGTGCTCATATTTCTTCTGTGTCTGGAAGTAGAAGCGATAGGCAGCAAATGAGCCAGCCGTGCCCAGTGAAAGGAAGACAAGCAGCAGGACAAGGATGATAGTGCCCATCATTGTCCAGAGGCGGCGATGAGTGCGATATTCGGAGACACGGGCAGCGCGCATGTGTTTGCGCGCGATGTGCCGCAAGACCTTCTTCCGCCGCCACGCCTTTTTTGCCGACCTGGGTCTGTATGTCACGGGCGGGAGGAGGATGCCACTATTGCGCAGTGTCAGAGGGCCAGCAAGAGGAGCTGCTGTTACGGAGACAGGAATGGGCGTTTCTTTGAGCGGCTGTGTGGTTGCAGAGAATATCCCTAAAGAAGAAGGGCGCTCGTCCTCTTCAGGCAAGAGGAATGGAGCCTCATGCTGGTTGTTTGCGTGGGATTTGAGTATGTCGCGGGTCAATCCCGCGTTCCAGTGTGACCACAAGGGTTCGTCGGGGGCGGGTGTTTCGTGGGTTGTTGGTGGGGGTATATAAGAGTTTGGAGGGTTTGACGTTGGTTTATCGTTGTTGTGCCGAGCTTCTATGAGGTCGGCGTATGTTTGTCTTTTGGTTATGCGAGCGTTGCGCATGCCCCGGCGCGCGAGGTATTTTAGGACGCGTTGTTGCTGGGGTGTGAGTGTGATGTCTGTGGGGGTGATTGGATCTAGTGCCGCGTTGATATCTCCATTAGCCATGGAAGATGTTTTGTCTGTATTGTCATTATTATTGGCAATTGGGAGATCTGCTGACATTGTGATTACTCTCTGATTTTTGTCACTGTGTTCATATACAAGATAACATAAGTGACTATGGTTGCACAATATGTATACGTGGTGATTGAGGTTATTTTGTCTCGGTTGGGGCCAGGGCAAGGGCAAGCCTTGCCCGTACATTTTAGAGGGAATACCGCTGATATTCCTTTCTTTTATTTTTGGGATGTGGATTCACTCTGCATCTAGTAGACCCGGAACTAGTTCGGGTGGGACGCGATAAATTGGGTCCCTACGCTGGGGGGGAGGGCGGCTTCGATGAGCGCGGGCAGTATTTCGTTGGTGAGAGCCTGGATTTGGCGCAGGCTTTCGGCCCAGGGGATATCCTGGTGGTCGCGCGAGCCTCGTACTTCTACGAGTTGGAGCACGCTTTCGTCGACGATGTTGCGGAAATAGAGGAAGGCTCGGACGGCGTCTGCAACGGGTACGTGAGAGGTGCAGGTGATGGAGCCGTACTCATTGCCGAGTTGTATGGCCTCCAGTCGCAGCTCATCAGATAGATCATTGTTCGTCAATGCGCGTAGGAGAAGCTCCAGGACGCGTCGTCCCAGGCGCCCATAGGCTTCACGTGCTGCCTCGTTGAAGTGTTGATACCATGGGAGGGTGTTCAAGGTGCCATCGGTAAAGGCGAAACGCACGCGACCAAGGACGCTTTGTATCAGGAGTTGCGCGGCTGGATTGGGTCTGTGTTCGGCCTCTTTGCGGAGATGTGCCTCTATATCTGCGCGGCGGAAGCGGCGGTGTCCCCCACTTGTGCGGCGTGATGGTAGCTCGTCGCGGTCTGCCCAAAGCCGTACAGTGGCCGGATGCATGCCCAGCATGTCGGCGACTTGTCGCAAACTCAGCCACTCTTCTCCTGATTGTGATGACGACATAGTATCTCGCTTTCGATCCGATTTTATGAGGTCAACCAATATACAAGCGCTTTTAGTATGGCGGATGGTTTATGTAGATTTTATGTGATTCTGGGTGTGACGTCAAGGAAACTCTAATAAGGTATTGTTGATGTGTGCTGAGTGGGAGACGGTTGAATTGGCGATAGTTGTTATTTCTTTTTGTTATTGGGGAAGAATACATGGGTTTGGAAGGGAAGTGAGGTGAAGAAACTATTTATGTCGATAGCCTAGAAGTACTGATGAGTGAAAAGGAACTGTTCCTTACTAACCGCCGTTATTGAGCCTTGCAGGCAGGTTTATCTTATGTAACATGTGCGAAAATAGGCGCTGTGCGATTATATTGGTATCCTATACTACACCGAGAGACACAACGGCGTGGAGGTAATAGAAAGGACAATCAATGTTCCGGAAAACAGTCATCTGTTGGTTGGCCGTGTTGGCATTCGGTGTAGTGGTTGGTGGTACGATGTCGTCGTTCGTGGCACAGGCCACGCGTGCAATGTCATCGAATGGAGGTGCAGGCCTGGTAATCTTTGTACCAGCCCATATAGATATAACACATATAGAAGCGTCTTCTGTTGAGCCAACCCCTGTAGTAAATAGAAGTAGTGTGCAAACATCCCCCGTAGTTACTCCTGTGGGGTCGTCAAGCAGTTGGTGGGGATATTGCTGCACAGGTGATCATAGTACGCACACTACGGGATCGGTTCCACTGCTATCTCCCTGGGGGCCAGCACCCATTACGTCCAATTCGACCGCCATCGAGCAGTATTTATTTAACCAGATCAATCATGATCGGGCGACCCGCGGTTTGTATCTTTATAGCTGGAACTCTACACTGGCGAATGGCGCGCGCTTGCATAGTTGGAATATGTCCCATTGTGGGTTCAGTCACTCCTGCCCGGATGGGGATTACCAATTTGGTTGCATGCGTATCACGTACGAATTCCCTCAGAATAACGATTGTGGCGAGGCTATCTCCTCGACAGTGGGTGATGGGACACTGGCGAATGAAGAAGCGAAGATCGGGTCGATTCAAGAAGGCATGGTGAATGAGCCGGACAGTCCGAGCAGCTGGCATCGTATTCACCTCACCTCACAAACGCTCCATAGTGTTGGGGTGGGTATCTATGTTTCACCAAGTGGGTGGGTGTATGCGACGGAGGATATGGTGGGTTGATGAGGGGTGGAAGGGGCTGATTACGAATGGATGGGCCTGGGGATAGGGTGGGAGCAAGGCTCAGAGGAGAGAAGGTAAGCCTCGCCGGCAGGGTGGGGGCAAGGATCATGAGAGCGAACTTCAGGATCTCCAGCGGGGCAGGGTGGGGGCAAGGATCATGAGAGCGAACTTCAGGATATCCAGCAGGGCAGGGATGCGCAGGGCAGGGCAGGGATGCGCAGGGCAGGGCAGGGATGCGCAGGGCAGGGGCAAGCCCAGCCCGTACATATTAATCACGTTATCCCTCAATATGAGCTGCCCTCCAAATTGGTTGCATACGGGGCAGGGCAGGGCAGGGCAGGGCAGGGCAGGGC
>JRHI01000460.1_pt1 | contig 44342 bp, 38 predicted proteins | sample 215371 | NCBI WGS metagenome assembly JRHI01 (sample SAMN02929681, study PRJNA255918) | sediment metagenome | biome: cave system; feature: Ice Cave; material: Sediment; isolation source: sediment from deep within a dark volcanic ice cave with no known source of... ... | reverse complement strand
GAAATGGAGATTTCGCCGGTGTCACTCTGGGCCAGAGCCGGCGCCGCAGCGCCAAACCCGAGGACCAGTGCGAGCATAAGCGTACCGATCGGCCACCGAATCCACCTCTTCATGTCCTGACGATGACCGATGAAGCTGAGACCCGGCTGGGGATTTGCCGCTTGGTCGCCGAGCTTTCCGAAGGCCCGGTCGAATCTGTCACACGCACCGTTTGCGGGGTGAGAGCCTAGTCGCCTGCCTCGTTCCTTGGCCGCGATTGCTCGCCGCTGCCCGCCGTCCGGCGCACTGTTTCGAACCGGAAATGCGGATGATCGACGAGCGGCCAGGGCTCAGGCGCCCTACACGCTATAGCCGTTTAAACAGCCGAGCGATTTCGATCGGCTGGAGGCGCACGATTGTCGGCCGGCCGTGCGGACAGTGCATCGGATTCCTACAACTCTCTAGGCCGGCAAGCAGTGCCGCCATCTCTGCAAATTCCAGCCGTTCGCCGGCGCGCACGACCGAGTGACATGCCAGCGATGCCCACACGCGCTCGTGCGGACCGAGCCCAGGCATGTCGTCGTTCAAACCCTCGACAAAGTCGATTGGATCGAAACTCCGCCGCCGTTCGCTTCCCGCCAGCCGGTAACCCGACGGGGTTGCCGTCACGCGGTACGTCCGTTCGCCGAAATGATCGATCGCGAGGCCGCCGGCGCGCAGCGCCTCGAGGGCGCCGGCCAAGTTGTCGTCTTGCGCAGCGCTTACTTCGAAGTTGTAGGGCAGCAACAACGGTTCGCTAGCGTTGAAGCCGTCCGCATTTGCCGCCAGCGCTTCGTACGCGATCCGCTCGTGGGCGGCGTGCTGGTCCACGATGACCAACGATATGCCGTCGGTCGCCGCGATGTAGCTCGCATCGAGCTGCGCCAAAACGCTCAGCCGGCGCTGAGCGTCCACCATCGACAGCGCGAGCGACGGCGCGGCGACCGGCGCCACCGCCGCGTCGCCGGCGGACGGTTGGCCAACCGCCGGCCGCGTCGCCGCGGGGGCGAACGAGACCGCCGCGCGCAGCCGCGTTTCGCTGTTACGGCGCAGAGTCTCGGCCAGCGCAGCCTTCACGACGGCGTGCACGTGATCACCGTAGCGCAGCCGGACGTCCGTTTTGGTCGGATGGACATTGGGATCGACCGCTTCGGGAGCTACTTCAGCGAAAAGCACACCAAATGGATGCCGCCCAACCATTGCATACGTGCTGTACGCCGCGCTCCAGGCGCCGGCGAACAAGCTGCTGCGTAGCGGCCGCCCGTTCACGAAGAGCAACTGCATGCGGCGGTCGGGCCGATCGTGTCCGGGTTCGCTCACGTAACCCGCGACGCGGACATCCAGCGCGAGCGGGGTCGGCGCGGCGTCGATCGGCAGGAGCCGGCTGGCGGCAGCATGCCCGAAAACGTGCGTCAGACGGAGGCCGACATTGGGATCGGCCGCCAGGCTCCACGTTGGCTCACCATTGTGGCTCAGCGAAAAGGCGACCTGCGGGTACGCCAGCGATATCGTTGCGAGCCAATTCGAGATGCGGGCGAACTCGGCGCGCGCGCTTCGCATGTATTCGCGCCGGACGGGAACATTGCCGAATAGATCGCGCACGATCACGCGCGTCCCGATCGGGCCGGCATGCGGTTGGGGATCGACAACCGCTTCACCGTGCGCTTCGATCGCACTCCCCAGTTGTTCGCCGGCGACGCGCGAAATCACGGTGAGATGCGAGACCGCCGCAATGCTGGCCAAGCCCTCACCCCGAAAGCCCAGCGTGCGGATCGAGAAGAGCCCGCGCGCATCGGACAGCTTACTGGTCGCGTGCCGGCGAACCGCCAACGTCAGCTCGTCGGCCGCAATGCCGCACCCATCGTCAGCGACTTCGATTTCGTCGAGGCCGCCGCCGCGCACGCGGACGCTCACCCGGCCCGCGCTCGCATCCAGGGCGTTTTCGACCAACTCTTTGACCACCGACAGCGGCCGCTCGACGACCTCACCGGCGGCGATCTGCCCGACGGTTTCAGGATCGAGAACCTTGATCATTGCGACCTTCGTGCGCTACAGCCCCAGAACCAGCTGTTGTTCGTACGTATCGCCGGCGCGGCGCAGCGTGCCGCGCAACGGCACCTGGGTTTCCAGCGTCGGTCGCTGTCCGAGCACGTCGGCGATTTCCTTGGCCCGGGCCACGACGCTGGGCGGCAATCCGGCCATTCGCGCCACTTCGATCCCGAATGAACGGGAGCTGCTGCCCGGGAGTACGCGATGCGAAAACACCGGCGCTCCATGGGTTGAGTCGACAGCTGTGATGTGGAAGTTGGCGACCACCGACCACCGCTCGGCCAGCGCGACGAGTTCGTGAAAGTGAGTTGCGAACAGAACCAGCGGACACTGCGTTTGACGTTCCAAGACATACTCGCTGATTGCTTGGGCAATCGCCAGCCCGTCGATGGTTCCCGTCCCGCGACCCACTTCATCGATTAATAGCAGGCTGCGCTGGTTCGCTCTCCGCAGAATCTGGGCCGTTTCGTTCATCTCGACAAAGAACGTCGATTGACCCGAAGCCAGATCGTCGCCGGCGCCGATGCGGGTGAAGATCCGCTCGACGATACCCAGCTCCATCGATTTCGCCGGCACGAACGAGCCAATTTGCGCCAGGATGACCAGTAGCGCCGTCTGTCGCAAATACGTCGATTTGCCGCCCATGTTGGGTCCCGTGAGCAAGATGAACCGCGCGGCGTCGGCTTCGAGCCGGAGATCGTTAGGGACGAAGCTGCTACCGAGCAGCGATTCCATGACCGGATGCCGGCCGTCGACGATGGCGATGCCGCTTGCGTCCACGAAGCGCGGGCGGACGTAACCGCGCTCGCCGGCGATCTGCGCCAGCGAACAATATGCGTCGATTTCGGCCAGCGCGTGGGCGGCCGCCAGCAGATCATCGACCCGTGCCGCGACGCGTTCGAGCAACACATCGTATAGCTCTTGTTCGAGCCGGAGCTGACGCGACTGCGCACCGGCGATCGCCGCATCGAGCTCGCGCAGCTCCGGCGTCACATAGCGTTCGCCGCTCGCCAGTGTTTGCCGCCGGACGTAGGTCGGCGGGACCGCGCTTACGTTGCTCTTGCTGACTTCGATGGCATAGCCGAAGACCGACGAATATTTGATTTTCAAAGTCTTGATTCCGGTCCGCTCGCGTTCGACTTCCTCCAGCGCAGATAATCGCGAGCGGACGTCGGTACGCAAGCCGCAACACTCGGCGAGTTCGGCGTTGGATTCTGACCGAATGACGCCGCCCTCCGCTAAAGTTGCCGGCGGCTGGTCGACCAGTGACCGTTGCAGTTCGAGCCCGAGCGCCGAAAAATCAGCGATCTTCTTACCGTACGCCGCCAGCGCCGGCGGCAGCCCGTCCACAACCGGCTCGAGCAGCGCCAAAGTTCGGCGCAACGAAGCGAGATCGCGCGGACCGGCCCGCCGAAACCGGGCTTTCTGCGCGATCCGCTCCAGATCGAAACAGTCTCGTAACAGCGTCTGCAGCGCGCTGCGGCGGGCAGCATCACCAATCAAGGTCTCGACGGCGTCGGCGCGGCCGGCGATTTGCTCCGGCGAGACCAGCGGCGCACCCAGCCAGCGCGAAAGAAGCCGCGATCCCATCGCCGTCGCCGACCGGTCGATCGTTGCCAACAAGGTCGCTTTGAGATGGACGCCCTGCGCTTTGGTCAGCTCGAGATGCTTGCGTGTATTCAGATCCATTGCGATGTGGGTCTGCGATGAATACGTTTCGGGCGCTCGCATGATGTCGGCGGCAACGAATCCAACCCGTCGCACGAACGCCCCGAGCGCAGCCAGCGCCCGGTGCATCGCCGTCGATTCTTCGAAGCCGAACCCGACAAAGACGTCGCTCGGACGGGCTTCCGCAATGGTGAGCGGCGATGCCGTTACCCGAATCAGCTCCGCACCGCCGGCAAGGAGCGCGCGTTCGAGCGCGTCGCGGGCGGCTGGCGTCACATCCGCGACGATTTCGGCGGGTGCCAAGCGCGCGATTTCGGCCAACACCTCCTCGAACGCGCCTTCACCCGTAAACGCCGTCGCAGCGCTGTAGCCCGTCGAGACGTCGACGTGCGCCAGTGCGAGAGCCTCTCCGTGTCCGCTGACGGCGGCCAAGAAATTGTGCGCGGAGCGCTCGAGCAGATGCTCTTCGATCAGGGTACCTGGTGTAATCACTCGCACGATATCCCGTCGAACGAGCTTATTGGGAACGGGCGCCTCAAGCTGTTCGGCCAAGGCGACGACGCGCCGTTGCGCGACCAGCTTTCCGAGGTACGCGTCGAGCGCGTGGTGGGGGACGCCGGCCATCGCGACGCGGTTTCCATGGCCGGCTTCTTTGGACGTGAGTGCAATCGAGAGCGCTCGCGCGATCGTCTCGGCATCCTCGCCGTACGCTTCGTAAAAATCGCCGACTCGGGACAGCAAGATTGCTTCGGGATGCTTGGCCTTCATCCCGAAGTATTGCTCCAGCATCGGCGAATAAGAATTCAACGGTAGTGTGTGCGGCCGGCGGCCATCCACGTTCTCTTGTCCCGACCGTCCGGCATCCCTGCTGTATCTTGAACGATCTTGCGACGCCGGCTGTGCTACACTGTGGATAAGTTAGGAGGGCTTCGACCGATGCGTCTGTGTTCTCGTGTCGCTATCTCAACCGCGGTGTTTGTCGCTTCCATTTTCATTCCGAGTCCATCACATTCAGCCAACGTCGATACGAAGGCGTTCTTGGCGGACCTCGATCCCATGATCAATATCAGGAGCTACCGCGCCGAAGCCGTCTCAAACGGCAAAGGCAGCCCGTTTAAGATGCGCATGGAATACGTGGCGCCGAATCAGTTTCATATCATCAATCACGTCGGCGCAGGAAACTTCGAGACCATTACGAGCAAAGACGGATCGTACTACAAGGCCAACGGAAAGTGGACGAAAGCACCGTTTACCAGCAATCCGGCCAACACCCGAAGCGGGCCGGAGCAAATCAAACAGTGGCTCCGTCGAGGCACCATCTCGTTCGCCGGCGTCCAAGACCTCGCCGGGGCCCCTATGAAGGTCTATGACTACCGGTCGCCGTCAGCGAACGGCTTGCCGGATTCAACGCTGCGCTTATGGGTGGGCGCCGATCACTTTATCCATCAAATGGTCATCGATTCCGGCAAGAAGACGGCGATGACCATCAAGTACTTCGACTTCAATGCGCCGATTTCGATCAAGGCACCGATATAGAGCACAAATCGATCACCGGTCGTGCGGTCACCGGCCGCGCCGCCGCCCAATAACGCGCGGCACGTCCCACGATCGTGCCGGTCAATCCCCAGGTGAACGCAGCTTCCACCCGGATGTCAATCCACGGTTCGCTGGGATTCGCCGCGGCTTCCACATCCGGTGCGACGATGGTGACATTGTCGAGCGTCCGGGCGGCCAGTCGGCTGGGATCCTTGCGCGACGGCCCTTGGACGAGCGCCCGAACCGTCGTACCGACCACGCGCTCGTGGCGGGCGCGGACGCCGCGATCGACAACGGCCGCCAATCGGCGCAGGCGGTCAGCTCCAACGTCGGCTGGAATCTGGTCCCAGTTCGCGGCCGGCGTTCCGCGGCGAGGCGAATACACGAACATGTAGGCTTGCGCGAATTGCAGGTCTTCGCACAGCGCGATGGTTTGCGCGAAGTCGGCTTCGGTTTCGCCCGGGAATCCGACGATGAGGTCGGTCGTTAACGCCCATTGCGGACACTGCCCGCGGAACCGCGCGATGTGCTCACGGTAGCGGCCAATGGTGTATTTGCGGTTCATCCGGCGCAGCACGCCGTCCGACCCGGATTGGACGGGCAAATGGAAACGCGGATTGACCTTGGGGAGCCTCCCCAAGGTCTCGATGAGCTTGTCGCTGACGTCCTTGGGATGCGACGTGATGAACGTGAGCCGTTCGAGGCCGTCGAGTGCGGTGACTGTTTGGAGCAGCTCGGCGAAGTCGGCGCCGCTCGCCGGCTCCTTATACGCGTTGACGGTCTGACCGACGAGCATGATTTCGCGGGCGCCGTTGGCGATCGCTGAACGCACGTCCGTTACGATATCAGCCATCGGACGGTGGTCGAATCGGCCGCGCACGTAGGGGACGATGCAGAACGTACAGTAGTACGAGCAGCCACGCTGGACGGTGACGAACGCGCGTAGATGTGAGTAAGCGTCAGTAATGCAGTCGGCCTGACCCCCGAGCGGCATCACCAGCGCGCGTTCTTCGCTTGCTTCATCATCCCGGAAGGCCGGTCGCCAAGCAGCCAGCGCATCGCCCAACCGCACCAGGTCGCTTGTCCCAAAAACGGCGTCGACATGGGATGCGGTCAACTGCATCCGGTCCTTGTCCTGCTCGGCTAAACATCCGCAGACGACCAGCTTCATTGTCGGGTCGGCGAATTTCAGTGCTTTGAAGTGTGACATTCGACCGTACGCGCGCTTTTCGGCGTTTTCTCGAACCGTGCACGTGTTGAGCACGACGACGCTGGCCGCGGCCGGATCGGCGGTCACCGTGTAACCGGCCGCGCTCGCTCGGTCGGCGATGTACTGTGAATCGGCCTCGTTCATCTGACAGCCGAAAGTTTCAATATAGATTTGGGCCATCGTTTGCGGTGCGCCAGCTCCTATTTGGGTTTATTGGCGACAGTTAGTTTTTCCAGGAGTTCGAGCGGTAAATAGAGCTTGCCGCCGATCAGTTTGGGCACGCTGTCGTAGGTGACCGTCAAACTGTCGTATCGAACGCGGCCGACGCCGATTTGCCCGCTGACGACGTGGCCCTCATAGCGCACAAGAAAGTTTCGCTCCTGGAGGCTGTAGGCGTTTTCGGGCAAGAAGTCTTCCACCGGTGCCACCACCGACGACCGGCCGCCGCCGTTGACCGTCAGAACGACGTCGGTCGTCGTCCGCGGATACACGATGAAACTCCGCGCAATCCGCTTCGAGTTGCTGGCGACGTCAACCGTATGAGCGCCGGCCGACAGTTTGGCGGCCGCCCGAGTAGCGTTGACCGGCTCCCCATCAACGAGGACCCGGGCGCCGCTCGGAACCCCGTGTAAGATGTAGGCGCCGGCACCGCTTGCACCCGCAGCGTTCGGATCGTGGGCATTTGGAGCCGGCGCCAAGTACGCCGAGGCCGCGGCGACGCCGCTGGCCGGGACGTCAACATCGAGTTCCCGGCTACTGGCGCCCGTTTTGGTCAGCGTGACTCGATGGTGGCCCAGCGCCAATGCGCCGGCCAAGATCGGCGTGCGACCAATGTAGGTGCCGTCCACCCAGACGTCGGCTCCGGTCGGAAACGATGTGACGTAGGCGCTGCCCGAATTCGCCAGCGCAGCACGGGCCGATAGCGCCAAGCACAGAGCGAGCATCACGCATAGGCCGATTCGCTTCGACATTGGCCGTGACTTCGCGTCGCGGGGCGGCGCGTCCCCGCGGCGAACCAGAAAGTAATGGCTACTGAGCTCGACCGGACGAGGCGCTCGACCGCGCTTCATCCGGCGACGGTTGCGATCGTCGGCCGGCCCAATGTCGGCAAGAGCGCGCTTTTCAACCGGATCGTCGGCCGGCGCCTCGCGATCGTCGACGACACGCCGGGCGTCACACGCGACCGCCTTTATGCGCTGGCCGATTGGCAAGGGCGCACGTTTAGCATCGTCGACACGGCCGGCATCGATATCGACGCCCACGATGCGGCCTTTGCAAACCAGACTCGGGCTCAAGCCGAGTTAGCGGCGCGCGACGCCGACGTCATCGTCTTCGTCGTCGACGCGACCACTGGCATCATGCCGCTCGACGACGACGTCGTCCATATCATGCGCAAAACGCGCAAGCCGGTGATTCTGGTCGCAAACAAAGCCGAATCGGAGCGTGTGCGCGCGCAGGTTCCCGGTGAGTTCGCGCGGCTTGGTCTGGGCGAACCGCTGACCGTTTCGGCGATTCACGGGGAAGGGACCGGCGATCTGCTTGACGTCATCGTCGAACGCTTGCCCGACAGTAGCGCCCCTCCCGAAACCGAACTGTCGCTGGCGCTGATTGGGCAGCCGAACGTCGGCAAGAGCTCGCTGCTCAACGCGCTGCTCGGAGAAGAGCGCAGCATCGTTTCGGTGGTGCCCGGGACGACCCGTGACGCCATCGACACGGTGTTCCAGTTTCACGAGCATCGGATCCGGCTCATCGATACCGCCGGCGTCCGGAAGCGTCCCCAGAGTCACGGTGCGATCGAATACTACTCGTCGCTGCGGGCGCTAGGTGCTATCGCGCGCTGCGATATTGCTCTGTTGCTCATCGATTCGATGAAGGGCGTCCTCGGGCAGGATCGCCGGCTCGCGGGCATTGCCATCGAAGAACGCAAAGGCCTCATCGTCGTCGCCAATAAATGGGATCTTGCGCGCGAACAAGGCGAGTACCAGCAGGCCGATTTGATCAAGGTCATCCACAGCCAGATCCCGTTTGCGACGTACGTCCCGGTCACGTTCCTGTCGGCACTGACGGGTCGCCGCCTCGGTAGCCTGATGCCGCTGGTTATGAAGATCGCAGCCAACCTCGATCGCCGAATCGCAACGTCGCAGCTCAATGCAACAATCCGCGACGCCATTTTCGCCCATCCGCCGCCGGCGATCGGCGGACGTCCGCTTCGGATCTTTTACGCCGCCCAAGTCGCCGCCCATCCGCCGCTGTTCTTATTCCACTGTAACGATCCGGATTTAATGACCACGGCATATCGGCGTTTTCTTGAGAACACCTTGCGCGCGAACTACGAATTCGACGGCGTCCCGCTAACGCTGGAATTTCGTGAGCGCTCGCGGACCGAGGACCCCGCTTAATGGCCCCACGGCTGTCTGACGGTGAATTTGCCGCGATCGCCGTGGGCCTCACGACGCTAGCATTTGCGCTTGGCTCGATCCCGGTCGGCTTGCTGATCGGCAAATGGTTCTTTCACACCGATATTCGTACCGCGGGCAGCGGAAATATCGGGTCCGCCAACGCTTTGCGCGCGTTCGGTAAGGTGGGCGCGGGCGTGGTCCTCATCCTGGATGTCCTGAAGGGATTGCTTCCGACATCGTTTGGACTGTTATTGGTGATGTGGATGTTGCGAGGGCCTCAACCCTTGATGCCATGGCTCCTCGCACCAGCTAGCCTTGGGTTTGCCGCCCTGTTGGGCCACTGTTACACTCCTTGGCTGAAGTTCAACGGCGGCAAAGGCGTCGCTACTCATCTCGGTGTCACCTTCGGTCTTGCATGGCCGGCGGGGCTGGTGTTCATTGCTGTCTGGCTTGCGACCGCGGTGACGAGCGGATACGCCTCCGCCGGCTCGCTCGTCGCGGCATTGGTCAGCATCTTCGCTCTAGGATACTTCGCAGGGCCGATCGGCGCGGTGTATGGCATCGCGGCGACCGGGCTGATCTTCTGGCGCCACCGCGTGAACATCAAGCGGCTGCGGGCCGGGAGCGAACACCGCACGTTCGGAAAAAATGACGTTCCGTCCGAGGCGCCGTATCAGGGTCAGCGATGATTTCCAGCAATGATTTTCGCAATGGCATCACGATCGTCATCGACGGTCAGCTGTGGACCGTGATCGAGTTTCTGCACGTCAAACCGGGGAAGGGTTCGGCGTTCGTCCGGACTCGGCTCAAGAATGTCAAGTCCGGCGCGACGGTCGAGCGCACGTTTCGAGCCGGCGAAAAGCTCGAACGCGCGACCGTTGACAATCGCGACATGCAGATGCTGTACAACGACGGCGACGGCTACCACTTCATGGATAGCGAAAGCTATGAGAACATCACCATCGGGCGCGATCTCATCGGTGATCCGGCCGATTTTCTAAAAGACGGGATGAAGATCGCCGTGCAATTTCATGACGGCACCCCAATCGGCTGCGATCTGCCGGCCCACGTCGAGCTGAAGGTGGTTGAAACCGATCCCGGCTTCAGGGGCGACACGGCAACCGGTGCCAGCAAGCCGGCGAAGCTCGAAACCGGCGCCACCGTCAACGTCCCGCTGTTCGTCAATCCCGGCGACGTCATCAGAATCGACACACGCGATCGGCGTTACATCGGCCGCGTGCAGTAAAAGCCCGTGAACGCGGGCACTGCCGCGGGGCTCTTTGTGATCGGAATCGGCGCCGGCGTGCTCGGTTCGCTGCTGGGACTCGGCGGCGGGTTCATCGTGATTCCGCTGTTGCGCCTGTTTTTCGGTCTTGCGCCGGCCGTCACTGCCGGCATCTCGCTGGTGATGGTCGGGGTCAACTCGCTCAGCGGCGCAATCGCCTACTATCGGCAGGGCCGGATCGATTTTCGAATGGGGCTGTTCTGCGTCGCCACCGCAATACCAGCGAGCCTGCTCGGCACGTATCTGGTGCATTTCGTCAGCCCGGCGGGCTTCGATCTGTTGTACGGGGCGTTCTTGGTCACCGTCGCCATCGACGCGATTCGCAAACGCAATCGCACCGGGCCACCGAAGCCCTCACGCGTGGGCGGTCGACAGACCGTGTTGACCGATCGTCAAGGTCTGACGTTTCGCTATGCAATGCCGACCGCTCCGCTGCTCGGCGTCGGCGGGGTGGTGGGATTTTTTTCGACCTTCTTCGGCATTGGCGGCGGCGCGGTGTTCGTTCCGGTGCTCGCATTGACGTACGGCATTCCGGCTCACATCGTGACCGCCACTTCGACATTCGTCATCGTGATGTCGGCGCCGATCGGCATCGTGAGCCACCAGCTTAGCGGCGGCATCGACTGGGCGTATGCTATCCCACTGTCGATCGGCGGCATCGTCGGCGGTCAGTTTGGCCCGCGCATCGCGCGCCGCCTTAGTTCACCCCAACTGATGCTGGTTCTGGCCGGAGTGATGATCTTCGCGGCCATCACTCTGGCCGTACGCCACCTCTTTTAGTTACTTTCGATTTCGCTGTTTCGCAGCGCGTGGCCTGTCCAACCAGCTTCAGCGCGTTCGTTGGGCGGCGCGCTGGTGCAATTCTAGCTCCCGCGTCTCTAGGATCTCAAGCACGCGCAACGGATAGCGGGGATCGTAGCTTCGGCGGCTACACCGCCCGCACGAGACGTGCAGTGGCGGTTTGCGCCGACGCAAGAGTTCGAGCCGGCAATGGTCGCAGCGCAAGATGAACCGCCGCGCGCTTTCGCGTCGCGGTACGACGCTGCCCAGGTCGTGATAGATCGACCCCAGTCCCAACTCGCGCATCTTGCGCTTGAATTTCGCGGTGTGGCCGGGATTTTCACCGCGGGAATGGAGCCAGGCGTGAATCATCTCGTGTAACAACGTCTCGCGCAGCGCCTCGGGATGCCTTTCGAAATGCTTCGGTGACAACTCGATTGTCGGCGGCTTATACGTGATCCGGCCGGTAAGGTTAGAAAAACGCGCATTGTACGCAATCTTGTGGGTTGGAATCTCACCCCCGAAGAATTCGTTGTTCAACTGCGCAAATAAAAACTGCAACGTGGCGACGTCCGGAACCATCGTGCCAAGGGTTTGATGTCGCACCGCGAAGACCCCGCTGGTGATCCCGCCTCAGCCGCGCGGCCTGCCGGTGCGCGTGTATCTTCCCATCCTCATCGTGAGCATGCTCGCCTTCCTGGCGATCGTCGGCACGTTTCTGCGCATCGGTCTGGGCTCGCCGGGTTCGGCGTTGGGTGCCGGCGCCCGCATCGCTGCCGACGTAACGCCGGCCGCCGATGCATCACCCACGGTCGCGCCGGGTGAAGTGATCGTCCCGCAAACCGGCACCGGGCGTGCTTCCGGTGGCGGGGCCACTGGCGCGTCGGGCGGCGGCCCGCCCGCGGCGGTCGCACAGGCCCTCGCGCAGTATCGGTCGCGGCTCACGCGTAATCCGAAGGATCTTGCGGCGCTAATCGGGCTGGCGGGTCTGTACTTCGATGCCGGTAAGTTCGAGCGCGCCGTTCCGTATTACGAGCGCGCCCTGGCGCTCGATCCTGCGAACCCGGACACGCGCACCGATTATGCGACGACGCTGCATGGTAGCGGTCGCGATTTGGAGGCGCTCGCGCAGATCGACACAGTCTTGCGCGCGCGGCCGGATTTCGCGCCGGCGCTTTACAACCACGGCGTTATCGCTGCCGCGATCGGCCGGCGATCGGAAGCGATTGCGGCATTCCAACGGTATCTTCGACTCGCACCGGCCGACGCGCACGCCGAGGACGCGCGCGCCGCCTTGCACAACCTCGAGCCCCGATGAGTGCGCCGCGCGTCGCCTATCAAGGCGAGCCGGGAGCATTCAGCGACGACGCCGCGAGCCGGCTGCTGCCGGGCGCGCAAACCCGCGGTTACGATACGTTCGACTTAGTGGCGGCGGCGCTCGAGGCGGGCGACGTCGAAGCGGCCGTGTTGCCGGTGGAAAATTCCATCTCCGGTTCGGTTCCACGGGTGTACGATCTCCTGTGGACCTATCCTCGCATGGCGATTGTCGACGAGTTGGTGTATCGGGTTGAACAGACGCTGATCGGCCTTTCGGGAGCTACGATTGCGGAAATCCGCGAGGTTCGCTCGCATCCGGTGGCGCTCGAGCAGTGCCGGCGATTTCTGAGCGAGCATCCGGCGTGGCGCAGCGTCATCGTCGGCGATACCGCGGGGGCGGTCCGCGCGATCGTGGAACTTGGTGACCGCCGGGTCGCGGCCATCGCCGCATCGCTGGCCGCCAAGCGCTACGGCGCCGACATCTTGCACCCGGCAATCCAAGACGTCCATGACAACTTCACGCGCTTCTTCCTCATCCGACGCGACGGCGGCCAGCTGGCGCAAAGACGGCGCGCCTGTATTGCGCTGTCGCTCGCGCATCGACCGGGCAGTCTCCGCGATGCGCTGGCCGCGTTTGCCGACGCAAACATCAACCTTCGTTCGCTCGCATCGCGCCCCTCACTGGAAGAGCCGTTCACTTATCGCTTCTATTGCGAACTCGAAGGCGTCGACCGGCCGGCGCTCGACACCGCGCTGGCGCGCATCGACGGAACCTATCGAATCCTAGGTGCGTACTGATCCGCTAATGCTTCGGGCGGTCATCAACTTCGCGGCGCGCGTAGACGCGGAGTTCGGCAATGTCGCGTGGGAACACCAGTCCCAGCGTCCAATCGAGCGCCACGCGGATGCGCCGATCCAGCCCAGGCAGGCGCAGCAAATAATACGTTCGCCACACGAACCAGGCCGGAAAACCGGTCAGCAAAAATTTACCAAACAGTCCCGCGACGCCGCGCCGGCCGCCGAGCGATGCCATCATCCCGATCGCCGTGTAGCTGAACGGGCGAGTGGGCTGGTTGCGAAGGGTCGCAACGATGTTGCGTGCCAACTGAGGCCCTTCGCGAATGGCGTGTTGAGCCGTTGGCGGCGCCGTCCCTCCGTGGCCGTCAGGGATCGCAGCACAGTCGCCGAGGGCCCACAGACCGGGATGTCCGGGAATGGTGAGATCGGCGTTGGTCACGATGGCCCCGCCGCGACCGGTTTGAAGCCCAAGTTGCGCGATCAGCGGTGCAGGCCGCACACCAGCGCTCCAGACGATCGTTCCGGTGGAGATTCGCGAACCGCTCTTGAAGGCCAGACCATCGTCGTCGGCGCCGGCGACGAGGTGCTCGAGTAGGACTCGGACGCCGCGGCGCTCGAGTGCGCGTTTGCTGTATTCACCCATTCCGGCTTGCAGTTCCGGCAACAGCTTTTTGCCGCCCTCAACGAGCACGATCTCGATGTCGGTGCGCGCGATCGACCCGTAGAACCGCACCGTGCTGGCGAAAAAGTCGACCATTTCACCGGCTGCCTCGACGCCGGTAAACCCGCCGCCGACGAACACGAAGGTCAGCAATCGCTTGCGTTGCGCGGCATCGGCGGTCACGTCGGCGATCTCGAGCATCGCCACGACGTGGTTGCGCAAGCGGCCTGCATCCTCCAGCGTCTTGAGCGGCAGCGCCCGCTCGGCGATACCCGGCAGTCCGAAGGTCGAATTTACCGATCCGAGTGCGAAGACAGCTTGATCGAACGCCAAGCTTTGCCGGGTGGCAAGCAGCGGATGTACGACGACGACCGTCCGCGCTGCGAGATCGACCGATTCGACCTCGCCTAAAAAAAAATGCGTTCGCCGCAACTGCGCGCGGACCGGCGTCACCACGTGTCGGGCCGCCAGTCCGCCCGAACTTACCTCGGGTAGCATGGGGGTGAACAGTGAAAAATTCTCGCGGCTCACCAGCCTAATTGACGCTTCGGCGGGCGCGAGCAGGCGCTCCAAGCACCCGGCGGTGGCGAGCCCGGCAAAGCCTCCGCCTAAGATCAGAATCCGAGTGGCCATGGCGTCTTCTTCGCGGTGACCTCTCGAATCCGCTCGACATACCGCGGCGCCCCGCCGACATCGCCGCGGACGCTCAAGCCATGCCGGGTCACGATGTACCAGATCAGCATCGCGTTACGGCGGACGATCGCCGCCGGGATCAGCGCGCGTTCGACGGCTAACAGCGGCACGTGCGCTTCGTAGCCGCTGAGGAATCGCAGCAGCCGGTCCACCTCGAGCGGAGCGTCTTGGGAGGAGCGTCCGTAGGCGTCCAAACCGACGGCGACGTCGTACACGCGCTCCGTCTCGTGGGTGAAATCGAAGTCTATCAGCCCGGCGACGACGTCGCCGTTGCAGACAACGTTGTCCGGATGCAGATCGCCGTGCACCACCACGATCGGCAGCCGTGCCGCCTGCCGCGCGAACCGCGCCGTCGCACCCGAAACAGCCGCAATCAGTTCGTCCCATGGCAGCGCGCGCGACAACATTGGATCGGCGGCAAAGGTGAGGAACCGCTCACGCAACCACGGCAGTACGCCGAGCGAACGCGTGGCGCGTGGACGGGCAGCGTGGAAATCGCGCATCGCCAGGTGAAAGCGCGCCAGCAACCCGCCGCTGGACTCGATCCTGTCCCACCGCCCGGTCTGGCCGGCGATATAGGGCAGGACGGCGACGAACGCCCCTTCTTGGAGCGCCAGCGTCTCCCCGTCGCCATCGGCATGTGGCGCGCAAACTTCAGCCAGTCGCGCAGCCGCGTGCCTCATCACCGCGTGCTCATAGAACAGCGCTCCCCGGGCGACGTGCAAGCGCCCGTATCGTCGCACGACGACCGCGTTGCCATCGGCGTCCTGCACCCGCCAGCTCTCATTACTGTAGCCACCCGCGAGCCGCATCGCATCGCTTCCGGCGAAGCCGAACGTGCGTGCAATCTTCAGCGCATTAGCCGCTGTCACCGTTGGAGAACCATCGAAAGATCACGCATCTGTATCGTGCTTCGAGGACATACAAAACCGCGCACGGTCGAAGACTGGCGGTGGACCGGATCGAAGACCGCGCTGGCAGGTCGGCAGGCGCGGTCGCCAAAGACGTGAGTGTGCACGATTCGACGAGCTCGGAGTCCCGCGCGCGCGATGACGCGGCGCCGGCTCATCTCGCCCAAACCAGCGGCAGCGCACAGGATGGGCTCGTCCGGCGATACGAGGAGCAGCGCACCCGCACGGGTCCGGGCTGGAAAGGGGTCGGTGCCACGGCGATCGGGCTGGGCATCTTGTTCGCCAAGTTCAAGTCGCTCTTTTTCATTTTACTGAACTTCAAGTGGATCGTGCTGGCGCCCAAGCTGCTCATCTCGTCGCTGGGATTCATCGCCTCGGTTTGGCTGTATGCCCTATTCTGGGGTTGGAAATTCGCCTTCGTGCTGATGCTGCTCATCCTGATCCATGAGATGGGTCACGTTCTCGTCATGCGATTCTATGGCATCCCATCGACGCTGCCATTTTTTGTCCCAGGTTTCGGCGCGTTCGTGAGTTCGCGCGGGGGGCCGCCGGCTTCCGTTGCGGCCAGCGCGTATATCGCGCTGGGCGGACCGCTCGTCGGCGGCCTGGCCGCATTTGGGTGCTTGGCGCTGGGTGAAGTCGCACTCGATCCATTTTGGGTCGCAATGGCGTACACCGGATTCTTTCTCAACTTGTTCAATCTCTTTCCAGCGCCGATGCTCGACGGCGGAAAGGTCTTGGGGGCAATCTCGCCGCGAATCTGGATGGTTGGATTGGCGATGCTCATCGTGAGCGCGTTTGCGTTCCACTGGTTCAATCCGCTGATCGTGATTCTCATCATCGTGAGCATTCCACAGGCGATTGCCGCGTGGCGCGGTGATATGGACGCACAATTCGCAGCAGTGACTGGACCCGAGCGCATCGGTATCGCGATCGCGTACTTCGGGCTCTGCGGCGCGTTGCTCGCCCTGATGGTGACCTCGCACGTCGCCGTCCCCGGCCGGCATTTCGGCTAGCCTCGCGCGAATCGCACGCTCGCGCCTGCTGGCGGTCGCCGGGGCGCTCGCTGTGTTGGCGGTCGCCTTTCTGTTTACGCGGCCACCGCCGACCGGCGGCCCGCCGTTGCGCGACTTCGAATCGTATTATGCCGCCGGATCGGTGTGGGCCCATGGTGGCGATCCCTATGGCCGTGAGATCTGGCGCGTCGAACGGACGATCCCGGCGGTCGTGGCAACCCGCGATGAACTCTTGCCGTTTGTCGGTCCGGCGTTTGTCCTGCCATTGTGGGCGCAACTGGCGCGGCTGTCGTACGACCGGGCCGCGATCGTTTGGGGGGTGGTGCTAGCGGCGTCGATCGCCACGATCGCCCTGGGGAGCCTCATCCTGGCCGGCTGGCAGCGTTCGCCAGTCGAAGCGATTGCGGTGCTGGCATTCTGCGCCGGATTCGGCCCGCTCACCAGCGGCGCCGCGCTCGGGCAGGTCGCGATCGTATCGTGTGCGGCAGTTATTGCGACGACATTATCGATCCGCTCGTCGGCCAGCGCGACCGCACTCTCGGCGCTGGTCGCGGCATTGCAACCCAATGTGGGTGTCGTGCTCGGCGCCGGGCTTGGCCCGCGACGCGTCTGGATCGGGCTTGTCAGCGCCGCAACCGTAGTCGTTGCCGGATCGATGGTCGCACTCGGTGGGCTGCCGAATTTCATCCGGTATCTTTGGCTCCTGCGCGAGCACGGCGCAGCCGAACGATTCATCGCGATCCAAATGACCCCAGCCGCGGTTGCGCATGCGCTGGGCGTACCTGCGATGCTAGCGATGTGGCTCGGCGGGGCGATCGCCGTGCTGGTGTTCGCAGCAACCGTCGGAGCGACGAGGTGTTGGTCGTACGATGGAGTCGCCCGGCTGGCGATGGCGAGTGCTGCGTTGCCACTTATCGTGCCCTTTGCGCACGAGCACGATTTCACGATCGCGTTCTTCCCAGCAATCCTGTGTCTTCGGCGAGCGCGCCGCGGCCTCGGTGTCGTCGCGGCGGCTGCTGCGATGCTGATCGCGGTCGACTGGTTGGGGCTGGCGCAGCGCCCCAACGGCGTTCTGCTCACTTCGCTGTTGACGCTCGGTGCGGCGCTTTCACTGATTGCGCTCGTCCCCCGCCGGTCCGCACTTTCCTACGCAGCGGCCATAGGGGCAGCGCTGGTCGTGTACTTGGTCGGAATGGTTGCGAGGCGGCACGCATTACCCACCTGGCCCGACGCGCTGCCGCTACATTTCACCGTCGATGCCCACCTGACCGCAACCATGGTATGGCAGCTCGAACAAACGGCCTGCGGGATCGCAGCCCAAGACCCGTGGTGGGGAGCTCTGCGCCTGCTGCCGCTTATCGGATGCGTCCTGCTCTGGTCAGTCGCTGTCGTGTCGCTAAGGACCATTCGCGGCGGACCAGATCGTCTCGCGACCTGATGTCAGCCTCCCGTTGTGGCCGTTAGGTTGCTCGCTGCCTAGAAGTACTCGGCTAGCCGGAAGTTTGTTGGCTCGAAGGACCATGTACCCGCAGTTTTGTTCCACAAAGGTGATACGAGAATTGCCGCTCGGATCGACGTCTGGCTGACGCCCGGCATAGCATTGCGGAGCATCCGCGTTCTTATGGCTTGAGCGGAGCGCGGAATAATGAGTCATCGAGCGACCAGATGACGGCAAACCGAGGCCTCAAATGTCGACGTTCAAAAAGTCGTCAAAGTAGGTGGTGTTATTGGGATGGAAGCCGGTGAGGTCGGCGTTGGTCGCAAAGACGTCTTCGCGAAAGTTGGTGATGACGGTCGGGACATCGTCGACGATGATCTGGGCTTCGCGGCGGAGGTCCTCGGCCTGCCCTTTCGGGTCGTAGGTCGCTTTGAAATGCTCGAACAATGGTTCGACTTTGGGATCGCAATAGCGCGTGTCATTTTGCCCCTTGGGCGGTATATTCTCACACGAATAGATGTTGGCTAGGTCGTCGACCGGTGGAGTGCCCCACGCGAAGTTAATCACGTCGAACTTTCCATTATACACGATGCCGCCCTGCGAGTAACCGGCAAACAACACCGCCGACAGGTAGCGCCGGACGCTCATTTCGACACCGATCGCCTTCCACCAACCGCGAATCAGCTCCAGTTGAATGTCCGTATCAGGGTTACCGGTGCTCGAAACGTAGTTGAGCGCCAGCCGCATGCCATTCTTGACCCGAACACCATCGGTGCCGCGGCGCCATCCGGCCTCATCGAGTGTCTGGTTTGCTTTTGCCAAGTCGAATGGAATCAACGGCAACGCCGGCGGCGCATCGGGGTACGTCGGCGGAACCGGGCTTTCGGCCAGCACCGCGACGCCGTGGCGAACCTTTTCCAGCAGCGTCTTGCGGTCGATCGCATAGCGCAGAGCGCGCCGCACCGCTTTGTCCTTGAGCGCCGGCCGCTCGAGATTGAAATCGATGTGATCGTAGAAGTAGCTCGGTTGGCGCACGTAGGTGAAGCCCTTGATGGCCTCGATGCGCGAGAAGTACGCCCCAGTTACCGGGTACCATAGATCCAGCTCGCCACTTTGCAGTTGTGCCAAGACCGTATTTCTATCAGGAACGATCTTGAAGATGATCTTCTTGAGCTTCGGCTGACCGCCGAAATACAACGGGTTCGGTTCCATCTCGACGGCATCGCTGCGTTTCCACGCCGTGTATTTGAAGGGTCCGATGCCGATCGGCAATGAGTTGTACGGCGCCCGGTTGATGTCGGGTAGTTTCGCCAACAGATGGGCGGGAAGGATGCACGGGTTCGCGCCACCGCTGGTGAAAAATCGCGGAATGAAGGACGAATACGGTTTTCGCAGATGGAAGACGACGGTGTATTGGTCTGGCGTGTCCACCTTTGTGATCAAATCGAAGCCGGTTCGTGAGGTGATATTGGTCGCCGGGTTGAGGACAGTGCGGACGCTGAAGGCGACGTCCTCAGCCGTGAAGTCAGCGCCATCCGACCACTTGGCGTCTTTGCGTAAATGGTACGTGATCGTCTTGCCGTCAGATGAAATTCCACCGTTTTCCTTGGTTGGTACCACGGTTGCCAATTCAGGGATCGCCCGGTTGTGGTGATCGAACCGGACCAGCCACGCCATCGTCAAGCTGGACATAAGATGCAGGGTCCCCTGCTCGTTGAGCACCGGATTGAGCGTCGAAATATCTTCCCCGGTGGCGTAGCGCAGCACGTGCGGTATCGTGAAGGCGTTCTTGCGCGCCGAACCGTCGGCGGCTTGGCCCGACGTGCCGACTTTGGTGCAGCTCCACAACAGCATAACGCCGAGTGTAAGGATGGCAATGCGGCGCAAAGGAACCGCAAACAAAAAGCGCTTAACTACCGTCCGTACGCTCACGGTGCGACCTCCCGATGGATCTCGACTGGTTTCGACTGGTTCTGCCGGCCTCTAGGGCCGTCCCCCGGCATCCGAGCTTTTCGCTAAATATCCACGTTCATAAAATCGTCGAACGGCGTCGCGGCGCCGGGCCGAAAATTCTTGAGATCGCGGTTATACGCGTAGAGATCCTCTTCGATATAGAGCACGATCACCGGCACGTCCTTAGCGAGCTGTTCCACGACAAAATTGGCATACGGGCGGCGCTCGGCGGACTCGTACTGCTGTTTGAATGCCTCGAGCGCTTGATCAACCTTCGGATTGCAATAGCGAGTCGTATTCTGGCCATTTGGAGGTTTCATTTTGCACTCGTACGTGATCGACAGGTCGCCAAGCGGAGTGCCGCCCCACGCGAAGGTCATCGCGTCGAACTTCCCGGAGTACAGGATGCCGCCGTTCGACAGCGGTCCGAACAGCAGCGACGGCGGGTAGTGGCGGACGGTGATGTCGACACCGACCTGCCGCCACGTCGCGCGAATCACCTCGATGCGGCGATCGCCGTCGGGCGATCCGCTGGCGGTCGCAAAATCCAAGTGCAGTTTCGTCCCGTTTTTGGTCCGCACGCCGTCAGGCCCGCGAAGCCAGCCGCCCGACTCGAGTAGCGCATTGGCCTTTGCAAGATCAAATTCCACGGCGGGAATCTTGACGTCGACGGCCGAGCTCACCGGCGAAATGACGCTCTCCTGCACGATTCCCAGTCCATGGTTCACCTTGGCGACCAACGTCTTACGATCGGTAGCGTAGCGCAAGGCCTGGCGAACCGCCGGATCCGCCAGCACAGGATGCGCCACATTAAGATCGATGTGCTGGTAATAGAAACCCGGTACGTGCTGGCTTGCAACGCTCGGGAGCTGCTTTACGCGATCGTAGAAGCCAGCTCCGACGTCGGCCCATAAATCCAGCGCGCCGGTTTGCAGCTGGGTCAAGACCGTGTTGCGGTCGGGAATGATCTTGTACACGATGCGTTCGAGTTTAGGCCGGCCACGAAAATACGCCGGATTCGCGACCAGCTCGACCGAGTCGCCACGCTTCCAGCGAACGTACTTGAAGGGGCCGATGCCGACGGGCAGTGCATTGTACGGCGCCGCGTTAATATTGGCCTGATTCTTGAACAGATGCGCGGGCAGCAGGCATGGGTTGGCGCCGGCGGATCCAAAAAACGTCGGCAGATAAGCGGCATACGGCCGCGACAAATGAAAGGCGACCGTATGGGAATCGAGCTTGTCGATCTGCGTGATCAGGTTCCAGCCGTCGCGGCTAACTTCATTATTCGCTGGATCGAGGACCGTCCGCGTCGAGAACACGACGTCGTCGGCGTTAAACGGTACGCCGTCACTCCAGGTCACGCCCTCACGAAGCCGCCAAGTGATTTTCTTACCATCAGCTGAGATGCCGCCGTTCGGCTTGGTGGGGATCTCCGTCAACAGTTCCGGCACCGGCCGGTTGTCACGATCGTAGCGCACGAACCACGCCATCGTCAGTTCCGAGAGCAAGCCCACCGGATATTGCTGCGTTAGGTGTGGATTCAGGCTCGCGATGTCCTCGCCGTCCGAATAACGCAATACGTGAGGTTGCGTAAACGCATTGACGCGGGCCCCGCTGCCGCTTTGCAGATTCGTGGTCTCAACCCGAGTGCATCCGACGACCACCGCCAAGCCGATCACGAATATCAAAGGCTTCGCCGCTGGGCTCAAGCGCTCGCGCAATCCGTCCCGCGCAGCCTCGAGCCGCGCCGGCCACCGGTTGGCTGAATCAAACGAGAGCTTGCCGACTTCTGATTCAGCCGTCTTCGCAATGAGCAACGACGAACCAAAGCCGCCTGGCAACCGCCACCCTCCAGTCAAATATCGACATTCATGAAATCGTCGAACACCGAGACCGCATTTGGGTGGAAATTTTTCAAGTCGGTGTTGTGAACGTAGATATCCTCGTTCACCGCGGTAACGACAAACGGTACGTCCTGGACAAGTTGTTTTTGCACAATGTCAACGTACTTGCCTCGCGCTGCCGGGTCATATGTGGCTTTGACGCGGCCCATGGCCTCGTCGGCCTGCTTGCTGCAGTAGTGAAGGCTATTCTGCCCGTTCGGGGGCACCAGACCGCAGGCGTACAGACTTGAGAGATCGCCCGTCGGACTGAGGAACCAGGCGAAGAGCACGGCATCATACTTCCCCCCGTAAATGATCCCGCCGTCTTGGTATTGCGCAAACAGCAGCGCCGGCGGATAGTCCTTGCGCGTAAAATCGACGCCGATGGCTTTCCACCACCCTCGAATAAGCTCTATGCGGACGTCGGTGTCGGGACTCCCCGAGTTCGACACGAACGTTAAACTCAAGCGCATGCCGTTCTTTGCCCGGATGCCGTCAGCGCCGCGCTTCCAATTCGCAGCGTCGAGCAGTCCGTTGGCCTTGGCAGGATCGTATTCGGTGAACCCGATGGTCTTGTCGAAGTATGGACTCGCCGGCGAGACCACCGCATCTTGCAGGATTCCAATGCCGTGACCGACTTTTTCTCGCAACGCCCGGCGATCGATTGCGAGCAGCAGCGCGCGACGCACCGCCGTCTCCTTGAGCACCGGATGCGCGAGGTTGAAATCGATGTGGCCGAATCCGTAGCTGGGTTGTTTAAATGTAGCGAAACCTTTTAGCCCGCTATAGCGGGGGAAATAAGAGCCTGGCGCAATGGCCCACAGATCGATCTCACCCGTCTGCAAGGTCGAAAACAGCGTGTCACGGCTGGGAATGATCCGATAGGTGATCTTCTTGAGCTTCGGCGGACCGCGGAAGTACAGCGGATTGGCTTCCAGTTCGACCCGGTCGCCGCGCTTCCAGACAATGTATTTGAACGGCCCGATGCCGACCGGCCGCGCATTGTACGGGTCGTGATTGATGTCCTTGGAGTGCTCGAGCAAATGTTTGGGCAGCACGCTTGGACTCGCACCAGCCGTTCCGAAAAAAGTCGGTATGAATGGTGAGTATGGCTTCTTGAGGTGGAATACGACCGTGTACTTATCGGGTTCGTCGAGTTTGGTGATCAGATCCCAGCCGTCCCGTCCGGTAACGTTGGTTTTCGGATCGAGTATGACCCCGGTCGTGAAAACGACATCGTCGGCGGTGAACGGCACACCATCCGACCACTTCGCGTCTTTGCGAAGATGGAAGGTGATCGTCTTTCCGGCGGCCGAGATGCCACCATTGCTCTGAGTAGGAACTTCGGTCGCCAGCTCGGGTATCGGCTTGTTGTCGTGATCGAATCGAACGAGCCAGGCCATTGTCAACTGCGACATGAAGCTTAAGGTCAGTTGCGAGTTGAGCATTGGATTAAGCGTGCTGAAGTCGCTGATGTCGGCATAGCGCAGTTCGTGCGGCCGCGTAGATGCATTCTGCCGATCGGCGGCTCCACCGCCGCCGACTTTTGTGCACCCGATGAGCGCGCACATCAACCCAAGAGCAGCAATCTTGCCGTTCATGCTTTGTCCTCTTCGACCGATCTTGCTGCGCCGAGCGTTGCCGTCCATTTAGATATCCACGTTCATGAAGTCGTCGAAGGGCGCGACCGGATTGGGATGCCAGTCCTTCAGATCTGAGTTGTAGGCGTATATCTGCTGCCGCACATCGAGGACGATCATCGGGACGTCACGGGCGAGCTGTTGCTGGATCGTTCGCAAATACGGTGCTCGGACGGCGGGGTCATAGGTCTCTTTCGCCTTGTCGATCATCGCCGTTAGCTGGCGGTTACAGTAGCGGAGGTCGTTCTGACCATCGGGCGGGAACCGGTAGCAGGCGTACAGGTTGGAGAGATCGCCGACCGGATCGAGGCCCCAGCCGAACGTGACGACGTCGAATTTGCCGGCATAGATGATGCCGCCGTTTTGAAACGTGTCGAACAGCCGCGGGGCCGGATAGCGCTTCACGTTGAGATCGACGCCGAGCTGCTTCCACCAGCCGCGAATGAGTTCGATCTGGGTATCGGTGTCGGGGGATCCGGTTGCCGAGACAAACTCCAAACTTAACCGGATACCGTTTTTCGCTCTAACGCCGCCTGGCCCGCGACGCCAACCGGCGCCGTCGAGCAACGCATTGCCCTTGGCGATATCGAACGGGGCCAGCTCGATCGATTTGTCAGCGAATGAGCTTGCCGGCGATATCGGCGATTCCTGCAGCAGGAACAGACCGTTGCGTACCTTATCGTTGAGCGTCTTGCGATCGGTCGCGTACCGCAACGCTTGCCGAACGGCGGCTTCTTTGACGACCGGATGGTCGAGGTTGAAGTCTAGATGGTCGAAGAAATAACTTGACGTCATGAGCACGGTAACACCGGGAATTTTCTTGAGCTCGGGCTGAAAGTGCGGGGTCACCGGCACCCACAGATCGAGCTCGTGCGTGCGCATTTGTTCGAGAACGGTGTTGCGATCGGGGACAATCTTGAAAACGACCTTTTGCAGCTTCGGCGGGCCGCGGAAGTAGTTGGGGTCAGGGACCATTGTCACCGAATCGCCACGTTTCCAGCTCTGAAACTTGAAGGGCCCGATGCCGACAGGCAATCCGTTGTACGGCGCCTTGTTGAGGTCGGCGAGTCCCACCAGCAGATGCTTGGGCATCACCGCCGGGTTGGCACCGCCGGTACTGAAGAACGTCACGGCGAACGCGGCGTATGGTTTCTTGAGGTGGTAGGCGACCGTGAACTTGTCGGGTTCGTCAATTTTCTCAATGAGATCCCAACCATCGCGACTGGGGACATTGTTGGCGGGGTTGAGAACCTGCTGCGTCGAGAAGACGACGTCGTCGGCGTTGAACGGCTGGCCGTCGGACCACTTGACGCCCTTGCGCAGGTGCCAAGTGATCGTTTTGCCGTCGGGGCTGATGCCGCCGTTGCGCTGGCTCGGAACCTCGGTGACCAGTTCAGGGACTGTCGGCTCGCCCCGGGCATCGGTTTTGATCAGGTTCGCCATCGTCATCGAGTTCATGAAATGCACGACGTATTCGCTGGAAAACATCGGATTGAGGCCGGTAATATCGGCGGCAGCGGAGTAGCGCAGAACGTGCGGAACGGTAAAGCTGTTTTGCCGACCACCTTCCACTCCGGGCGGCGCCGAACCGACCCGCGTACAAGCCGCTGCCGACATCAGCAGCAACCCTAGCGCCAGCGCGCGACCGCACAGTCTCCGCACCGCAGCCGCCGTCACGTCGCTTCGTCGCGCATCGACTCGGGATCGATAGCTTGACGGCGGCAGAATTCTGCAAACACCGCGGGTGCAATCTCAGACGGTTTGATTTCGCTGCGGCCTCCCCAAAAGACGTTCGTGTAACCAACCGCGATGCCGGCTTCGGCCAGATGCGTATCTATTGCGCTCTTATGTGCCAGCAAGATCTCTTTGTTCAGACCGTGGGCGACTCCCATGATATTGACGTTGCGGAATTCCGGTCCGGCTTCGCGCCAGTATGCATGTGTCATGATGTGGTGGCGGCCGACTTCGCGGCCGGCGTCAATCTCGCGGCCGGGCGGCACTTGCCAGTGGAACAGCGCATTATAGCGCGTCACCGGCGCGTTGCCTGCGGCCGGCTTCACGTGTTCTAAAAAGGTTGAAAAACGGCCAATCACACCGCGCGCGTGCAACCCCTCAGCAACCTCGTAAAACGTTGCCAAATCAACGCCGGCCTCAGCCGCCCGTCCGGCCCACAAATCGGCCACCAGCTCGGCCGGAGCGAATTCGCGTTTGAGCGCCGTCAGCACGCGCCATTCGCGCCGATCGAGGCCAACAATCTGCGGGTCGAGCACGTCGGCGCGTTCATTGGCGCGGCTGCCCACTTCGAGTCCTCGCCGCCGGACGTGGCCGACACCCAAGGCAAACAGCCGCTTCGCCGGCATCAACCGCACGCAGTCGGCCTCAACCCGCGCGCGCAAAAACTCGGCGTACTTCGGGAGCGCATAGCCTTGTGGAACTTTCAGCGTCGTCCACAATCGATAGTTCGAACCAGGTGTCGCTGCGTCGGTCGTCCGGATCACGACGTGACCCGAAAACGGATCGTCACGAAACATGAACTCGAAGGCGGCGTCGAGTTTGCGCGGCCCGACCTGCCAGGCGGCCAGCGCCCCGTGCGCCAGATTGGTCGCCAGCAATGTCTGCCGCACGCGCCGGATCGTACCGGCCCGCAGCATCGCATCGATGCGCGCGATCACCGTGTCCAGCGCCACTCCCGAGCCATCGGCGATCGCGGCCCACGGGTCGCGCCGAAAGCCTTGAATTCGGTCTTCGGAGACCCGCAAGATCGCGGCGTTGACCGGATCCTCGATCGAAACCGGAAAGTCGGCTACGTCCATCCGGCAGACTTACTGCCCACCCCGAACCCTACCTCCGCGGTAGACCTATGGCGAATTCGCCCCGGTCGCAAACAGCAACGATTGCTCGGCCTGGCGCAGCCCATAGACCGCGGTCACTTGATCGGTCAGCGCCTGGGTCAACTGCACCTGCGCGTTGAGCAGCAGCGGTAAGGTCGTTACGCCGGCGCGGTACTGCGCCTGAGTCGCCCGCAAGACTTCTTGCGCTTTGGTGAATTCGGCTTGGGCTTGGTCGACCGCCGCGCGCGCGCTCACCAGATTGATCAGCGCTTGCTTTACTGCGAGTTGAATGCCGAGCCGAGTGGTGTCGAGATTTGCCTGCGCTTTGTCAAGTTGCGCTTGCGCTTGAGCGGAGTTGGCGGCGGTCAAACCTTGATCGTAGAGTGGGACGTTCAATTGGAGTCCGATCGAACTCGAATTGCGAAAAGAACCGGCGGAGACGTCGGTCGATGATGTTCCCGTGGTGCCTTGCAGTGAGACCGCCGGCGTGCGGCCGAGTCGAGCCGCCCGTAGCGTCGACGTTGCGCCTTGCACCTGCTGGACGACCGCATCAAAATCGGGCCGTAGCGCCAGGGCGCGGGTAATCGCGTGTTCGTACGTCGGAATCTCGATCGTCTTGATCGCAGCCGTGGTGAACACCGGCGTATCGTCAGCCGGTGCGACCAGCGTGTTGGCATCGAGTCCCATGGCGTTCGCGAACGCCGCTTGCGCACTGAATTCGGCGCCTTGCGCCCGCACCACCGCCAGCCGCCCTTGGGCCGTCGGCAGTTGCGCGGTCGCGAGATCGGCTCGGGCTGCGGTTCCCGCGCGTACTTGTGCGCCGACCAAATCTTCCTGAACTTGCGCATTGCGCACGCTCTCGACCGCCACCAGCGTGGAACGCTGGGCCGATAGCGCGTTATAATATGCCGTCGCGACGTTAAATGCGACGGTTTGAAGTTGCCGGCGATACTGATCGGCGAACCCCGTCTCGTTGCGTTGGGCGGCGCGAATTTGAGACGCTACCCGTCCGCCGTCGAAGACGAGTTGGCGCAAAGCAAACGATGTCGTGATGGCACTGCTCGCGCCGGTCAGCCGCCCGCCGCCGACACTACCGAGCTGCTCTTGGAAGTTGCGACCAGAAGTAGCCGTCGCCGAAAGCGACGGCAAAATACCAGCTCGAGCAAGCCTGACGCCGGCGGCCGCGACCCCTTGATCAGCTCGTGCCGCCGCCAGCGCCGGCGCCTTTGCAAACCCGATCGCAATTGCATTCTGGAGTGTAATCACTTGCGGAACACCGGGCGCGAGCGCGCCCCCACCGACGCCGGGAACCGGCGATCCATACGCCGGGTAGGGCAGTGAGGTCGGCCGACTGGCCGGTGGAAAGCTCACTTCGGGGTACGGAGTCGGGCCCGCCCGAGGAGCGGCAGACGCCCGCGCAGACGGCGCTGGAGCGGGCTGAGCTTCGCTCGGCGAGCCGCCGGCAAGTACCAGTATCCCAAAAAATAATCCAAGCGCGGCGGCGCCGGCTGGCAAAATCCCTCGCAACATCGAGCGCTACTGCGGCCGTGCGGCGGGACTCGCGGCCGGCCCGCTCGGTGCCGGCGATCCGCGACCTCCGCGACCACCGCCACTAGCAGGTCCGCCCGGGCCGCCGGGTCCGCCCGGACCACCGACCGCCACCACGCTGCCATCCTGCAGCGCGTCTGGCCGCGTTGTAATTACGACGGTGCCGGGCACGACGGCGCTGCCCACTACCTCGCTCTGGCTTTCTGTTTGAATGCCGACTTTGACCGAGATGGCCTTGGCTTTCCCGTCGACGACCGTGAAGACGCTTGCACCTTGGTCGTTTTGGAACACCGCGGTCCGCGGCACGACGACGGCGCCCTTATGAAATTCCTTGCGCACCGCGACGCTTACCAGCATGCCGCCGCGCAGGCGGCCATCTTCGTTGGGCACGCGCAAGCGCGCCCGATACGAGAGCGTTCCCTGAGTCGGCGTTGCGTTCACGTCAGCGACGTATCCGCGAAAGGTTTGGCCGGGGAGACTGGTCGTTGTAAAGCTGACCGGCGTCCCGCTCCGCACGACGCTCAGGTCGCTATCGGGAACATTGATGTTGACGTACACGGTGCTAATCTGTGAAAGCTTGCATATCGGCGTATTCGGGCTGGCGAACGCGCCGGGGTCGAGAAACCGCTGCGTGATCACCCCGTCATACGGCGCGCTCAGCGTGGTCTGCGCGATCTGCGTACGAAGCAATTGCACGTTAGCCTTTGCTTGCTTGAGCGCGGCCCGATTGCCTTCGACCGTTTGCGCATCGACACCACCTTGCTGGGTGTTCGTTTGCGCCGTGCGTAAGCTGAACTGAGCCTGCGCGAGCCCCGACCGCGCGTTGTTGACGTCCTGTTGAGCCGCGACGTACGCCGATCGCGCTTGCTCGAGAACCGTCTGCGAGACGTAACCCTGGGCGAACAATTGCCGATCGCTATTGTAGACGAGCGCAGCGTTCTTCAGTGACGCTTGCGCGCTCGTGACACGATTCTGCGCCTGATCGACCGCTTGTTTGGCATTGGAAGCAGCCGAATTATATTGTTGCGACTGTATCGGCTGCTGAATCGACGAGCCTTGCAGGCGAGCCGAAGCTTGGTTGACCAGTGCCTCGTTGGCTGCCAGTTGCGCTCGCAGCGTCGAGTCGTCGATTTGCGCCAGCGTCTCGCCGGCTCGAACGCGCTGGCCTTCAGTCACGTTGACGCGCACGAGCGTCCCGGACTGCGACAGACTGAGCGTCGATTCTTGTAACGGCGCGACTTGACCGTCGAGGGAAAGAAAGGTCCCGATGTCTTGCTGCGTCGCCTTGCCGATGTCAACCGCCAGCGGAGGCGGACCCTGCGGTCCGCGCGGACCCTTGTTACCGCAACCGCTCGCAGTCACGGCAATCGCGATTCCGAAAATAAGCGGCAGCCGATATGACGGCGGCCGGCGGTGAAGGATCAACAGTATTCTCCTGAACGGGGGAAACGAAATCGAGCACGGTCGCGCTTGGCTCCCCGAATGCGACCGACCTTTGCTTCCGACACGCAGTATACCGCGGCGGGTTCCAGTTTGATTCGCGAACCTGAGGACAGCCTGGGCGTTTGCTCGGGAAAGGCGCGCGCTCGAGGCGATGGCGGGTAGCGCACCCTCCGTCGTTGTATCGTAGGCCCGTATGAGCGCCAAGCTCGAAGTCGGGCGACGATATCAGAGCCAGACCCGCGTTGAAGAATGGATGACTGCCGAAAAGGCCGGCAATCCGGGCGTTGACGTGCTTGGCACGCCAATGTTGATGCAATTGATCGAGGAAGCAGCGGTCCACTGCTTGGCGCCGATGTTGAGCAAAGACGACATTTCGCTCGGCTCTCACCTCGATCTGACTCACCTGGCGCCGACGCCGGTTGGATTCATCGTCCGCACCGAGGTCGAGGTGATTTCGGTCGACGGCCGCCGGGTCAATTTTGCCGTCGCCGCGTTCGATGAACGCGAGAAGATCGCCGAAGGCACCCACGAGCGGTATATCATGGAGCGCAGCCGTTTTCTGGCCAATTTGGAAGAAAAACAGTCATAAAACGGACCTACGCCCGATGAGCCAATACGACTCAAGTCGCTAGGACCCAGGTCCCAGAGGCCTCCCGCCTTTCGGTCTGCGGGAACTATCTGGAGTACGCTGGCGTTGTAGGCCAAAGGTACGCCTCTGTCGTACCGATAGAGGGATTAACCGGGATCTCTTGCGGGAACGATCTCGCTGGAAGCTCGGCTCATGTCGCTATACAACCACTCTCCTGGGAGGGAAAAAGTGAAACTATTCAGCACCGGCGTGCTGGCAGCAATCTTTGCTGCGGGCCTCGGGCTGGCGGTCTTTGCATCTCCAACCCTGTCCAGCGCAGCGCAAGGTAACATTGGACCCTACGCGTCTGCGCCACAGGTAGTCGAGATCACGATCGTCGCTCAGGCAGGAAGCATGCCTCCGGCGGATTTTGGCACGCCGCCATCCGGCGAAGTGCCAATTCTGTACAACGACCACCACGTCTACTCAAAGCCGGACCGGCTCAAGAATAACCGCGTTCTCGCGGCGCTGGTTCGGGGAAACACGATTTTGGTTCCATTGCGCTCGATGTTCGAGCAAATGGGTGCAACGGTATCGTACGATCCCGCCAGCAAAACCGTCGATGTTTCCAAACCCGGTTCCGACGTCAAGGTGACGGTCGGCAAACCAGAAGTCATCATCAACGGCGAAAGCCGCCCACTCGACGTCCCGCCTGAAATTTACAAGGGCGCCGTCGTTGTTCCGATTCGCGTCATTGCGGAAGGAATGGGCGGTTACGTGCAATGGGTTCCGGACAAGCGCCTAGCAGTTGTCCGATACATCCCGGCGCCCGTAGCGACTCCGCCGCCGCCGCCGACACCTGCGCCGGCAACGCCGACGCCGGCCCCGGTTGCAACGGTAAAGCCGACGCCGTCACCGACCCCGACCCCGTCGCCGCGACCGACGCCAAAGACCGAAGCGTTCATCGCCGGGGACTTCATCATCTCGCCCAAGATCTACAACGAATTCAGCCCGGGCAATAAGGGCCGCAGTTCGTACAACTTCAAGGGTGCAGTTGAGTTCCCGCTGTTCGGCCTCCCGTGGATGCTCGAAGGCGATGCACGGCAATTCCAATATCCGCACAATGCGGGTCCAGTCACTACCGTCGGTGGCGTGACCACGTTCCCGCCGCTCGGCGATCAGGGCTACGTCACGGTCATCGGCCGCAACGGACAGACCTTCGTCCCGGCGTTCACCGCGCGTGATAACGACTTCGACGGCCGCTTCGGCCTAAAAGTCGCCGATCCGCGGATCTACATCGGCGTCGGATATTTGTACCGTACGACCAACTACGGCTACCCCGCCCAGCGCGGCGTTGGGTTCGGCGCTGAGAAGCTGCCCGATCTCGACCAACCGTTCTCGGTGTACGGAAGCGCGTGGTATTATCCGAAAGTAAAGGGTACCTATTCGGGCCTGGAGCTGTCATACAGCATTCTCAAGTATGACGTCGGTGGTACCTACAACTTCGGGAACAGCCCAGTCTACCTCGACTTCGGCTACCTCGGTGACAACGGCCGCAACAAGACCAATGCGCCGGTGGGCTTCACCCATACCGGTCCGCACGTCGGTCTGGGCCTGCACTTCTAAAGCGCAGTCTCTGCCCGACGGCAAAAGGAGAAGCCCCGCGAGCGAATCGCGGGGCTTCTTTCTTTTCTTGAGCAATACGCAAGCGCTAACGTCATGCCGATTGGGGCTAGTGCGATTTTACCGTCGGACCCACGATGGGAGTTGGAAGTACTGGCACCACCGACGAGGCTGCCGGTGGCGTCGTCGGCAGTTCTGACGTCAGCGGGGGGCCTGCGCCTGGGCCGTCGGTAGGCCGCGCTGGGGCGGGGGTGGCCTTCGCCAGTTCCTTGCGCAGCGCTTTGGCCTGGGGGGTCTTTCCGTACCGGCCAAACATCCAGCTCTGGGTTCCACTGGCTTTGGACCGTGAGGCGTCGAGGTCGATCTTGGCGTAGAGGCGTTGGAGATAATAGACGGTTCGCGGCAGCTGCGTGTCGCGCGGGTACTTGCGTTCCCATTCCTTTACCGATAGTTCAACTTGCGACGCCACGCCGAAAGTCGAGTTGGCTTTGCTGTTGTCCACGTCGTAGCGCAAACCAGCATCCTTGATCATGTTCCGCATGCCCAGGATGCTGAGTTTGAGTGGGCCGAAATAGGCGTCGGCCGGCGCGAGGTCTGCCATTGAGACCTTGGCGGAGGCTTGGGCCGCCGATTTGGCGCTCGATTTCGTCAACGCTGCCGGCGCCGACTTCGCGACGTGGGTGGCCGCGGCGGAGGGGATCGGTACATTCGCGGCACAGGAGGCCGCCGCAATGGCCAGCAGAATGCTGGTAAGTCGCTGCACGTTCATACGTTCCTATTCGGCCCGAAGAATGGGCCGCTCGAGTTAGGGCGTTTGTTCCGTGTTCGGCCGGCAAATACCCGTCCAACACCGAGGCAAAACGTGCGCCGCGTCACTGCGACGCACGCCTCCGCTCTTAGGGAGCATGCCTGTGGATTCCGATTTCAACGCCCACAAAACGATGGCCGAAGTGCACGAACGTCACGAACACGACGAACGCCACAGTCCACGCTGGATTCCAATCGCCGCGTCGGTGCTCGCGGTCCTCGCCGCGATGACGAGCCTGTTCGCGAGCCAACGCGCGACGGCGGCTTCGTTCGCAAAGAGCGAAGCGATCTTGATCCAAGCAAAAGCCTCGGACACGTGGGCGTACTACCAATCCAAGAGCATCAAACAACACATCTACGGCGCCGCCATCGACAGCAGCCTGTCCCTGAACGATGCGCAACGACGCAAGCTCGCCGCAATCGCACACCACGAAGCGACCTCAAAAGAAACCGTCCGTAAAACGGCGACGCACCTCGAAGGCGACGTCAAAGCCGCCGATGAGCGCTCCGAGAAACTGTTGCGTTCGCACGAGGTTCTGGCGCTCGGCGTCACGTTGTTCGAAGTCGCCATCGTGATGGTTTCGATCTCGGCGCTCGCAGCGTCGCCCATTCTCACGGGTCTGGCCGTCATCTCGTCGCTTGGTGGGCTCGGATTTCTGCTGGCTGGATTTTTCCTTCGCTAAGACGACCATTCAGCCGGCGGCTGCACTTTTTGAAACGCTGAAACGGAACGACCGCATCCGGCAGTTAAGCATCCGTAAGGTGTTCGTTATTCGAACGATTTTGGCGCTGGCGCTGGCCGCCGGGCTGCGAGCCGCTGCCGGAGCGTCGGAGTTACCGGCGAGCCTGGCCCCGCCGGCGCCATTTCCGACCATCGGCGCGCAGACGTTCGAAGCCGCGTTCGTGGCGCCCGGTGTTCGCTTTTGCCGTTACTATCTGCTTACGGCGGACGGACCGCTGGTCATCAGCGCGCTGGCGGTCGATCCGCGCGAACCGACGATTCGGATCGCACCCGTGCTGGCGGCCGATCGGTTGATCTCGAGCGGTGAAACCCTGTCGTCAATGGTGCGACGCACGTCCGCCGTCGCCGGGATCAATGGTGACTACTTTGATATCGGTAATACCTATCAGCCGATCGGCCTGGTCGTCCGGGACGGTTCGCTGTTGCGCTCGCCAACCGAACGCGCCGCCGCGATCGTCACCGCGACGCATGAGATTCGGTTCGCGTCGCATCATTTTCATGGCTACGTCGCGCTGGGCGATCGGCGCTGGCTGCTCGGCGGCATCGATATCTGGCCGCCGCAAGGGGAAGCGACCCTCATCCTTCCAGTGCTCGGCCCGATCCCGCCGTTGCCTGGTGGCCGGATCGCCATCGTCGCTCGAGCCGGCGGGAATCGATATCGCGTTGTGGCCATCGACGACTTAACGGAACGCCATTCGCCCGCGCTGGGCCTCGTCTTCCGCCAACTCGCGGCGGCGACGCCACCGACGCCGCTGGTCGGCGACGTCATCGCGATCGACTACGATACCGAACCGGCGCTTGACGACGCGGTGGCGGCAATCGGCGGCGGGCCGCTGCTCGTGCGCGATGGCGCGTTGTATCGGGACCCGAATCCGCCGGCGGCCAACGAAGCGTTGCGACGGGTTCCGCTGTCGGGACTGTTGCGGCGCGCCGATGGAAGCCTCGTCCTTTTGGAAGTCGACGGACATGCCCCGGAACGTTCGACCGGATTGCTGCGAGCCGAATTTGCGGCCTTGCTCCGCAGTTTCGATGCGACCGACGGCATGCTGCTCGACGGCGGAGGCTCGGCGTCGCTGGCGGTGCGCGCTCTCGGCGACCGCGAAGCAACCCTAGCAACGCTCCCTTCTGACGGCGTCGAGCGGCCAATTGCCGACGCACTGCTCGTTTACAGCGACGCGCCGGCCGGTCCGCCGGCTCGCCTGGCCGTCCGTCCTGGCGCGATCGTGGCGGTGCGGGGAGCGCCGTTCGGGCTGCATCTGAGCGCGACCGACGCCGCGGGTCACCCCGTGCCAAACCCCGTGCCCTTCGAACCGCGGTATCGTGCCGACCCCGCGACCTTGCTGCATGGTGGCGTCTTGGTCGCGGGTGTCGCCGGCGCCGGGACGCTCCACGTGCAGGCCGGCGAATTGACGGCGCACGTTCCACTTCGGATCGTCGAACGGGTGGCACGGCTTGAAATCGTTGCCTCGAATCCAAACCCTGACCCGGGTGAACGCATCACACTGTCCGCGCTCGGCACCGACCGCGCCGGAGCGCCGGTGATCCTGGGGTCGATTTCATGGTCGCAGCACGTCGCAAGCGGCGGCGTGCTGGTCGCGGGTGCAGCCGACGCGACGGTCACGGCCAGCGCGGGCGGCATGGTGGGCTCGACAATCGTGCGAGTGGGCCGGCGAACGATTCCGCTGCCGATTTTCACTGCCGCTGAAGCGCGCCATTGGGCGTTCGGATCCGTTCCGCGCGATGGGCCGGGGGAGGTCTCCGTCGCCGACGGCGGGCTTGCGCTTTCGTACGATTTCGGCGGCGACGAGCGCGCCGCGTATGCCAACGCGCGCATCCGTCTCGCCGGTGTGCCACGCGATTTTTCGCTCGACGTTGAGGGTGACGGGGGTGGTGCCGGCCTGCGCGCCGCACTGATCGATGCGCACGGCGAGCGCATCGCGGTCACGTTAGCGAAGCGCATCGACTGGCACGGCCGGCGCCGGGTCATCGCACATCTGGGCAACAAACTGCGCGAGGGAATGACCTTGGCCTCTCTCTATGTCGTCAACAGCCTCGGCGGTCCGCCGTCGAAGGCGAGCGGAACGATCGTGTTACGCGACCTGCACGTGACGTTCGCCGGCAGCTCGCTGCAAAGCCCCGCTTACTCGTTCCCAACGGAGACCCGATGAGCTTTGAGACTGCCGCACAACGCGCGCTGGACACTGCAGCCACCCGTGGCGCCGAGTACGCCGATATCAGGTTTGAAGACGCTCGCAGCGAACGAATCGAGGTGCGCAACGGCGCGGTCGCAACGCTGAGCGATGAATCGACGAGCGGGTACGGGATTCGAGCTTTGTACGATGGCGCGTGGGGATTCGCCGCCAGCGCGCAAACCAGCGATGGAGCGCTAGATACCACCGCGGCGCGGGCAGTCGAGATCGCAAAAGCCGGCGCCGGCGTGGGAACCCGCCGGCTGGCAGAAGCTCCGACCGAGACGTACGTCGACACCTGGGCTATGGCGGTCGTCTGCGACCCGGCAACCGTTGCGCTCGGCGACCGGGTCGCGCTGTTGCTCGATGCCGAAAAGGCTGTGCATGCGACCGCGCGCGTCCGCGTCGGCCGTGCATGGATCGACTTGTGGCGGACCTACAAGTCATTCTACAGCACGACCGGATCGAACATCGTTCAGACGATCTATCAGACCGGCAGCGGGCTCACCGCGCTCGCCGTCGGCGACGGCGACGTTCAAGAACGCTCTTTTCCAGGCGACCGGGGCCTCTACCAAGGCGGCGGCTGGGAAATCGTCGAGGCGGCGCAGTTGGGTGCCAACGCCGCCCGCATCGGCGAAGAGGCCGATCGATTGCTCGACGCCCCCCAATGTCCGGCCGGAACGATGGATATCATCCTAGGTGGTTCGCAAGTTTCGCTGCAGATCCACGAGTCGTGCGGTCACGCCGCCGAACTCGACCGCATCATGGGATGGGAGGCGAATTTTTCCGGCGTCAGCTTTCTCGATCCGTCGCTGCTCGGCAACCTAAAGTACGGTTCAGACCAAGTTACCATCGTCATCGACAACACCATGCCACGAGGTCTGGCCACCGTCGGATACGACGATGAGGGCTCGCGCAGCGTGCGCTCCGACATCGTTCGCGATGGCGTCTTGGTCGGCTTCGAAAGCTCGCGCGATACGGCGCGAACGATCGGCCGCACGAGCAACGCTTGCGTGCGCGCGCAAAGCTGGCGCCACGTGCCGATGATTCGGATGTGTAACCTGAACCTGTTGCCAGGAAAAGTCCCGTTCGACGGGCTGTTCGACGACGTGAAGCACGGCGTCTACATGGAGTCCAACCGCTCGTGGTCGATCGACGATCATCGGCTCAATTTCCAGTTCGGGTGCGAAATCGGCTGGGAAATCAAGTCGGGTAAGCGCACGCGGTTGGTGAAGAATCCGACGTACGCCGGCGTTACCCCCCAGTTTTGGAATGCCTGTGATGCGATCGCCGACGAGCGCTCGTGGATAACATGGGGAACACCGAACTGCGGGAAGGGTGAACCGATGCAGACCGGACGGACTGCCCAAGGCGCCTCGCCCGCCCGCTTTCGCAAAGTCAACGTGGGAGCCGGCTACCGTGGATAGCGCCGAACGGCAGACGCTTGCCGAGCGCGTAGTCGAACGATCGCGTGCTGACCAAGTCGAAGTGATCGTGACTTCCGAACGCATGGGCCTTACGCGCTTCACGCACAACGCGATCCACCAAAATCTCGCTCAGGACGACGTCACGGTGCGGATCCGGTCGATCGTCGGCGACCGTACCGGTGTCGCCACGACGAACGATCTCAGCGAGGGCGGCCTGGCCGCAACCAACGAGCGCGCGCAGGCGATGGCCGGCCTTGCACCGCCCGAGTCGTCGCCGCAGGCGATGGTCAAACATCCGAGCGCTCCGCAACCGGCCGGTGCGTTTGATGCCGCAACGGCCGGAACCAGCGCTCAGGAGCGAGCGCGTCTCGTACGCGACATCTTCGCCAGCGCCCAGCGCAGCGGATTGTGGGCGGCCGGTTTCGCGCGGACCTCGCACGACGGCATTACGATCGCCAATTCAGCCGGCACGCGGGCTAGCTTCGATCGCACGGCCGCCGTTGTGAACATCAAACAAAACGGCAGCGACTCGAGCGGCTTTGCGGAGCAGCACCGCACTGCCGTCGCCGGACTCGATGCGCCGGCTTGCGCTGAGGCGGCGGCCCAAAAGGCGCTTGGATCGCACGCTCCCTCGACCGTCGAACCGGGCGAATGGACCGTCATTCTCGAGCCCGCGGCGTTTGGAGAGTTGCTCGCGTATTTGACCGACCATTTTTCCGCGCAAGCCTACGACGACGGATCGTCGTTTCTGGCTGCCGGTCTTGGTCAGCGCTACGCCGCCGAGCAGGTGACGATTTTCGACGACGTCACCCACCCCGCCAACGTGGGAATGCCGTTTGATTACGAGGGGGCACCGACGCAGCGCGTCGCACTGTTCGATCGCGGGATCGCCGGCCAGCTGGTAACCGACTCACGATACGCGCACAAGCTCGGGCGCGCCAACACCGGACATGCATTGCCAGCGCCTAACGCGGAGGGACCGCAAGCCTCGCACGTCGTGGTGCACGGCGGGCCGCGTTCCCGCGAGGAATTGATTGCGCAAACCAAACGCGGCCTGCTCGTTAGCCGCTTTTGGTACATTCGGACGGTCGACCAGCGTCAGACCATTGTCACCGGAATGACGCGCGACGGCACGTTCTTGATCGAAGACGGCACCATCGGTGCCGGCGTGCGAAACATGCGGTTCAACCAAAGCATTCTAGAATCGCTGCGGCATTGTCAGTTGGCCGGCGATCTCACGCGTACCGGCGGGTACAGTTATACGACGGTCGTCCCAACAGCCAAGATCGAAGGGTTCCGCTTTTCAAGCGGCACTGACTTTTAGACCGCTACTCTTCTCAGCGTCGCCGTGCACGTGGCCGGCTTGCGCGCTGTCATGCGTCGCGCTGGGTCGCCGCGCAAGATTTGGGGGCGGAACGTGCTAGCTACCGACGACCGTCAGCAGCCGCTGCGCCGCTCGCGAGCCGGCCGGCTGAACCATGGTGATGAACGCATCGACGATAGTGGCATCCCACTGCGTGCCGCGGCCAAGGGCTAAGGCGCTCAACGCTTTTTCGGCGCTGAACGGTTCGCGATACGGGCGCTTTCCCACCATCGCGTGGAACGCATCGGCGACCGCGACGACTCGCGCGGCCAGCGGCACCCCGTCGCCGGAGAGCCGGTCTGGATAGCCGTTGCCGTTGATCCACTCGTGATGCGAGCGCACGATCGGTGCAAACTGCCGCAGCGACGGGATTTGTTCAAGGATCTTGGCGCCCGCGGCGGAGTGGGCCCGCATCACGACCCACTCATCCTCGGTCAGTGGTCCGGGTTTGAGCAACACCTCGGACGGCGTCGTGACTTTCCCTATGTCGTGAAGGATGCCGCACACGCCCACGAACGTCTTCTCTTCGGCCGGCATCTGCAGTTGGGTTGCGAGCCGCTCGCACCACGCGCCAACGGCACGCGAGTGGCTGCAACTCGCACCGTCGCGCGCTTCGAGGGTTGCGAGCAGCGCGTCGATCACTTCGACGCGGTCGATGGAGCGCGCGAAATCCGGCTGCCGTGCGGCGCGGGCGGCCTCCACGAGGCCTCGGAGCTGGCTGCCGCGCAAGGCGAGATACCGGATGACGGCTTCGGCATCGCGATGCTCGCGGGCGAACGATGCTGAGACGGCCGCGCAGCCCATCAGGAGCAAGCCGCCGACGTCACCCAAATCGTCGCCCTCGGTCTCGAGCCCGGCCGCCCAACCGTCAAGCTGGGTACAGTTTCCCGCAACGATCTCGCGCTCGAGCCCGTCGAGAAACGAGTTCGCAAAGAGGTGTCGGCCCAGGGACCCCGATACCGCCGGATCCCCGCTCGAGCGCAAAAGGGTCGCGAGGATCTCACGCCGGTTGGCGGCGATGTGCTCGCGGAGTCCGCTTGAGAACGAGACGGTGACGCGCATTTCATCCATGAATGAGTCGATCGTTCACTTCCGTATGATGGGGCGATCGCCCGGATCGGACCCAGAAGTCCCTGGGTCTTGGCTCCTTCGTCCCAGGACTTTCCGCGGCCCTGCCGCCCGATCGCTGCCTGCCTAGGTTTTACGGAGACTTGACGATCGACGCGGTTGCAGCCAGCTGGGCCTGCGGCCGGAATTTCGGCCCGCGGACCGATGCCACCAGACCTAAAACGAAGGTGCAGCCTCCGGCCCATAAAGCGAGCGGAAGCGGCACGGCCGAAAGACGCAAGGCCGGGTAGCTACCGACGGTCGCGCGTAAGCGAACACCGCCGACCTCGACGGTGGTCTGGGTCGGGCCTACTCGGAAGCGGTTCTGACCAGCCGGCGCATCGTCAGCCGCGACTGCGAACAGCACAGCCGGTTTCCCGTTCGCTTCGGCGGCGATCTTCGGATTCGCGGTTTCGGGCCCGAATAGGACGGCTTTGATCTGACGCCGGACGGCGGGAGTCGCGAACGCATCGGTCGGCTGTCGAATGCCTTCAAGCGGAATCGACCCAGGAAACAGCAGGACCGGCGAGAGGAAGCCGCCGCCCGACGGTTGCGTGATAGTCAGACGGTTGCCTCGCAGATCCCAGGCCTCGATGAACGCCGCCGGTCGCTGTTGAATGGTTACGGCGGCGCCCCCGATGAACCGCCGCTCGCTACCGGCGACGGTGATCTCGCCGCCGTTTTCGCGACGCACCAGCACGGGCGTGCGACCGCCGGCGATTCCGGCCGCATTAGCTTCCGGGAAAACCGCCGTGAATCCCCAGTCGGGGAGCGGCGCAACGCTGCCGGGTGGCCGGCTGACGGTTTCTGTGTCCGCGCCCAACAAGCCTGACGATAAGCCCGCAGCGACTACCACCAGCGCGCCGGCGTCGATGAGCGCGCGCGGTACACTCCGAGCGGCGTTCGCCAGCCCGAGGCCCAGGAGGGCGACGATGACCAGCAATGCGCCGGCGTACTGCCAGCCGTGGAACCCCGGCCAGCCCGGGGCCACGTCTTGCGCGGCAACCAGTGCGATTCCAACGCTCGCAGTGAGGGGAGCCGCCGGCAGATGCCTCACCGGCCTCCGACCAGCGGGGCAACCGCGGCCCGCAGTTGGGCCAGCGTCATCGCRCCGTCGACACCGCGCACGATCCGCCCGCCGGGATCAACGAAGATCGTCGTCGGCAATCCGAGGGCCGCGTAGGCGCGGCCGTAACGCTGGTCTTCATCGAGCAGGATCGGATAGTCGACCTTGCGCTCGCGCACGAACGTGGCCGCGACGCTGGACGCCTCGCCTTGATCGATGCCTAAAACGACCAGACCGCGCGCTCGATTCTCGCGATAGATCTGGTCGAGCGCCGGCAGCTCATCCCGGCAGGGCGCGCACCACGACGCCCACAGATTGACGACGACAGCATGCCCGCGATATCGGTCGAGCGCGTCGGTAGTGCCGTCGAGCCGCTTGACGGAAAAACTGGCGGCCCGGGTCCCCGCTAACGCCAGCGGCCCACCTCGCCCTTGGTTTGGTGAACCGCCGAAATACGAACGGAAGATGATGAGCGCGCCGGCAACCGCGGCGACGGCAATGAAAATCCGCACCCTATCGTGCCGCTAGCTGGCGTCTCGGCACCGCCGCGCGGTTGCGCGTCCAGATCAGCGCTCCGTCGGCGGTTCCGACCCAGACGTAGAGCGGATATTGATGGATCGCGAAGTCGGAAAGTTCACGCTCCTGGAAACCAAAACGCTGCAACATGCGCAAGCCGCCCCGTGAGAAGCCGAGTGCGCACACGTGCACCTCGGCCTCGCCGACTCGCGGTTCGAGCCATTGATGGATAGCGCTGAAGACCAGGCTCCGCAGGATGCGACGCCGGCGGCGATACGCCGGTTCGATCGTGATGCCGGAGATGTACCAGAGGCGGTGCCGCTGCGCCGACCCGACCGGAACAAAATCGGTCGACCGCAGGAGCTGCTCCGCGCGCGAACCGTCCAAAAGATCGGAAAATGCGCGCTTGCGCACCGGCCACAGTCCGATGAAGCCGACAATCGTTTCGCCGTCGAAGACGCCGTGCAGGCCGCGAGGATATACCCGCCACCACGACAGCACGTCATCCAACCTTAGGACAGCGTCTCCGTACAGCCGCTCGTCGATGCGCCAGGCTTCGATCGCCTCGCGTTCGATCAGCAGCGGTCGCACGCTGATGTGTCCGGCGCCCCGTGGCAACAACGGCACCGGCAAGCCGGTGGGTCGCACCGTCCGCGGTCCGCCGGTGAGGGCACGAACGGTGACCGTCAGCGCAAACAGCAGCGGCGGGATGGCGAGCAGGAGCAGCGCTTGCGTCTCGACGCTGCCAGTCGAGAGTAACCAACTGCGCAGCGCGCCGAAAGATGCCATCACGCTGCGGGCTTCGACGGGAGCTACCAGTCCCCCATCCGCTCTTCGTCGACCTCGCCTTCAAAGGCGATCGTACCCGGTGCAATGATCCCGGCGATGAGTGGAATGCCCTCATACGCGAGCCGGCTCGAGTGCAGCATAGCAACGTGAGCCGAACGCTCGTAGACCGCGCAATAGCGCGCTAACGCATCAGGGCTGCACACAACACGATTCGGACGAACGTTGTACAATTCGCGAAAACGATCGAACGCCCGCTCGAAAGCGGCCCGCGAGAAGGCGGTTCCGACGAAGATCTCGCGTCGCACTTGTTCCACCGGCGCCTCCCTTCGCGGGATCAGCGTACCACCTTGGTAAAGCGTGCGTCGATGACGGCCCGAATTCTCGATGGACGCGCGCTCGCGTCCGAATTGCGTGTCGGCCTACGGGCGCAAAGCGATGCGTTGCGCGCTCGCGCGATCGAACCGCGCTTGATCGTGGTAATGGTGGGCGAAGACCCTTCGAGCCGCGCCTATGTCGACAGCATTCAGCGGGTGGGCGCCCAGTGCGGAGTTGCCGTTGAGGCTGACCTACTGCCGCCGGCAACCACGGTCAGCCAACTTTGCGAACGACTGGCCGCTTACGGCGAGGATCCCGCGGTCCACGGTGTCATTCTGCAGCAGCCCTTGCCGTCCGGCATTCCGATCCGTCAGGTCGCCGACGCCGTTCCGGCCGGCAAGGACGTTGACGGCACCAACCCGGTCAATGCTGGCCGGCTCGCATTTGGGACGGCGACGCCATTCGTCCCGGCGACACCGGCGGCGGTCATGCTCTTGCTCGAGCGCAGCCGCGCGTGGCCGCTTCGCGGACGCAACGTCACGGTCGTCGGACGTTCTAGCGTCGTCGGCTTGCCCGTTGCGTTACTCCTGCTGGCGTGCGACGCGACCGTTACGATCACGCACAAGGCGACGATCGACCTCGCGTCGCACGTTGCGCGTGCCGAGGTGCTGGTTGTCGCCGCAGGCGTCCCTGGCATCGTGACCGGGTCGATGCTACGGCCAGGCGCCACCGTGATCGACGTTGGAACGACGATCGTCAACGGCAAATTGCATGGCGACGTCGACTTCGCGAGCGCAAGCGAAGTCGCTGCCGAGATCACGCCCGTTCCAGGCGGAGTCGGTCCGGTGACCAATGTCGCGTTAATTCGCAATGTCTTGATCGCCGCAGACCCAACGTAGTGTCCCTAGTTTTGGCTGAAATGTTTGCCGAAAAACTTTTCCTGCTCGACGCGGAACGTGCCGCCGACGGGGGCAGCGGCGCGGCTGGACGGCGGCGCTTTCTGCTTGCGCTTGAGCAGCGCCCGTAGTTGCGGAAGGAGCCGGCGGAGAAATGCGAGTTCGGCCCCCAGCCGCTGTTCGGTACTCGGAAGTTCAAGCAAGCGCTGCTTCATCGTGTCGGCGACCTGGAGCGCGTCGCCGATCAAGTACGAGGCTTCGATCGGATCGTCGGGCAGGTCGATCTCAGCATGCGTTCCAGAGAATTCGAGAAGCAGGCGCAAATAGTCGCGAAAAACCGCGCGAATTTCTCGCAGCAGGGATTGCTCGACCGATAGCGCTGCCGGCGCGTCGTCCGGCAAGTAGGTTACGTCGACCAGCAGGTACGGTTCGCGCGCAACGATGTTTTCGATCTGAAACCGGCGCCGGCCGATCGTGCTCAAGTAGTAGCGCCCGCCATCGAGTTGCGTCACTTCGTCGATTTCGGCCGTTGTGCCGACCAAGTGCGGGGTGACATTCGGGTCGCCGGCCTCGTCCCCGTCACGAATGAGGACCACGCCGAATGCGTCGCCTGACGCCAGACACTCGGCGACCATCTCCCGGTACCGGGGTTCGAAAATATGAAGATGCAGGGCAGCTCCCGGAAACAGCACGGTGTTGAGTGGGAACAGCCGCAGGCGACCGGTGTCGCAATCCATTCGCGCCTCCGCACCCCGGCTTGCCGCGCCGGCAAGACGGCGGATCGCATCCTTCTGCCCGGGTACGGAAAAACATTTCGCGCCGTCGAGGACTTCCAAATGATCCCAGACAAGCTCTGCTGATCTTGGCTCGCGATCGCTGGAGGGCATCCGTTGAAAAATCCGTTGGATTCGCTTTGGGGGACGATTGTCGCCGGCCTCGTCCTGACCTTGATTCTATACTTCGTCGTCAAGACGATCCAGCCGGTGAGCGTTTAACATGGACGTCGTTGCAGGGCTTGCCCGCTGGCTGCATTTTCTGGCCGGCGTCATGTGGATCGGTTTGCTGTACTACTTCAATTTCGTTCAAGTGCAGGCGCTGGCAGCGGCCAACAAGGCCGCCGATGGCAGCGCCGCCGGGATAACCAAATACGTCGCGCCGCGCGCGCTCGAATTCTTCCGCTGGTCGGCGGCCGTAACATGGTTCGCCGGCGCGATCTTGCTGGGCGGGAACTTGCTCACCGCACTAGGTTTGCATCCGCCATACACCGGTATCGGGGTCGGCGCGTGGCTCGGAACGATTATGCTGTTCAACGTGTGGGTGCTGATTTATCCAAACCAAATGAAGATTCTCGGAAAAACGCCGGCCACCGACGCGGAAAAAGCGACGGCGCGACGCGTGGCCTTCTTGGCCTCGCGGACGAACACGATGCTCTCGATTCCAATGCTGTTCTTCATGGCCTTCGGATTCACGCACAAAGCCATCGTGGGGCTCTAAGAATCCTAGTGTCCCGACCCGGAGGTTTGTCAAGTAGGTCGGCTTGGCTTTTCGCTCGGCTCATCGTCGGTCATCACTTCAATGACTCGTCACGCTCCGCTCGTCACTCGAGACCGCAAGGAGGCGACCCTGCCGCGCCGCGCAGGGCGCCTGCCGGCATCGCCTCGATCCCGGCGAAAACCACCCGCCGCCGTATGCAACTGACCGCCGGGTCGGGACACTAGACGCTCGCGACAATGTCCGATTCGGAATATCTTTCAGCGCTGCATCGACAGCCGCCGGCTTTGCTCGCCGAACTCGAAGAAGTCGGACTCCGTGATAACATTCCGATCGTTCATCGGGCCGTAGGCCGGTTGCTGT
>JRHI01000459.1_pt1 | contig 44358 bp, 34 predicted proteins | sample 215371 | NCBI WGS metagenome assembly JRHI01 (sample SAMN02929681, study PRJNA255918) | sediment metagenome | biome: cave system; feature: Ice Cave; material: Sediment; isolation source: sediment from deep within a dark volcanic ice cave with no known source of... ... | reverse complement strand
CCCCGCGGTTCTCAGTAAGTGCTCATAATGGAAATCTGGGCTTAGGGGGCAACCGCACGATGGTCGTGCCTATGCCGTGGTCCTCGACGCTGCCGCGCTCGCCGAAGCTGCCAGGATTGTCAGAATTGCCGCGACGAACCCCCACGCATGTTTTCCAGCTCTCTGATTCGTCATCATGTTCTCTACTTGTGCTTTTCGTTAGATATTTGGTGCTATCGAGCTGGCAAAATTTGTAAACTTAGTCCTCCGCAATGCTTTGTGCTGATATGAGCACGCGGCGGAAGCGTCCCCGCCACGTGCTCACAAGAGCGAATCAATCAACAGTGATGCGTTCTCCCTTTAGGACACCTTGCTCTCTGGACTGCTCGACTCCCTTAAGGTCGTAGGTGATAAATACAAAGGACCCATGGAAGGTTGAGCGGTCGTCTACAATGAGCTTCTCCAAGATGACGCCGGTCCCGATAAGGTTCCCCTTCTCGTCATAGTTCCAAAAAGGGTGCTTTAGCTTGTACGTTCTTGGTTCGATTTCTTTAAAGACGCCCAGGCAAACATCACCCGAGCCATTTGGGGCTCCCGGTGCCGGATTGTCGTTGAGGATCTCCAACCCGTCCCCGTGGAATTGGTCGTATCCTTCGTCAAAGACTGTTCCGTCCGGCAGTAGGAAGCTGATATGCCAGAACCCCACAATCGAATCGCTGTCTTCATTCTCTTCACCTTCAGCGCTTTTCGTCGCCGCCACTTGCATCGCTTCCGCCGGCTGGAACAGGCCCTTCTGTGATAAGGCAAGTAGGGACTTTCGATCCGCTGGTTTGCCGCACGAAGCATTAGCGCTAGCGGAAAACAACGCTGAGCACAACACAATCGTAAGGAACGCTATTGTGGTTGAGGGAAGTACGCTTTTGCTGGTGATCTGTGAGCTGCCTGGTCGATGTTCCATTGACCAAAGGAATTTTCGTTTCATCTGTCGCCTCCCAAATTTAGGCTGCGGTTTGGAAATACCCAGCCCGAGTGGCGGCGAGTTTTGCTTAGTGCCCCGGCGCAGCGCAATACACCGCAACGCACCTAAGCGACAATTGCAGGTCACGAGGTAAGCTAATGAATAGTTGGGACTTGCCTCGCCACATCACGAAGCTCGCGGATGACGTTCGGGGGGGCTGTAAGCATGTTGAACTATTTGGAGTGCGGAAGTACCATCTGGGCAACCATGACCGGGCCCGTTTATGCCTGCTGATAACGCTCCGGCTCACGTCGTACGCTTCGGAGTTTTTCAGATTGACCTGCGCACTGGCGAGCTGCGGAAATCCGGAGTGAGGATTAGGTTGCAGGAGCAGCCGTTTCAAATATTAGCCATGCTTCTTGAGCGGCCCGGAGAGGTGGTCAGCCGCGAGGATTTGCGGAAGAAGCTTTGGGCGGAAGAGACCTTCGTGGATTTCGACCACGGTCTCAACACCGCAGTTCAGAGACTGCGCGACTCCCTGGGTGATACCGCAGAAAATCCGCGGTTCATCGAGACCTTGCCGCGGCGGGGCTATCGCTTCCTTGTCCCAGTGTCCACGGACGGTTCGTCCCTCCAAACAACCGCCACGCTAGCGGCTTCCCAGCCAAGTGCTGCCTCAATGGAGGCCGCGCGCTCAGAAGCGAGAGCCCTCGCCGGGGGCACACGCCTCGAACCTTCTGAAATTCTCGCGAGCAGGCGCCGCATAGTCTCTTGGATGTTGGCAGTTGTCTGTGCGGCGGCTGCGCTATGGGTTGCGGTGATTCTCCTGGGGCGCCGGGCTGCGAACAAACCCATCACCATCCGGCAGCTGACGTTTCGGAATGGCTTCGTCAATGGGGCGATGTTCGCCCCGGATGGCCACAACATTGTTTACAGCGCGCTGTGGGATGGCAAGCCTCCAGAAATCTTCCTGACCACCACAGAAAGCAAAGAGTCGCGTTCCCTCGGCCTGCATAACGCCGGTCTCTTCTCGATTTCCTCTACGGGGGAAATGGCTGTGGCATTGAAGTGCCAGCTTAATTGGTCAGCCTGTTATGGCACTCTGGCCCGCGTCTCCATTGCCGGTGGCGCTCCGCAGGAGCTCGAGGAGAATGTATACGCCGCGAACTGGAGCTCAGACGGCAAGGAACTTGCCGTGGTTCACGCCGTGAACGGCAAATACCGCTTGGAATACCCGCGAGGTAAGGTGTTGTATGAAAGCCCCGGCTGGATCGGCGGACTAAGTATTTCGCCGAACGGCGATATGATCGCTTTTGACGAGCATCCTAGGATTCCTTACATCAGCGGATGGGTCGCAGTGGTTGATTTGAGCGGGAAGAGGAAAATCCTATCGAATGGCTGGGCAGCCCTAACCGTTTGCGAGTGGTCTCGCGCGGACGAGGTCTGGTTTGCTGGAACTCGGAAGGGTGGAATCAATAATGAGGCCATCCAAGCTGTCACCTTAGCGGGCAAGGAGCGCACAGTCTGGCAGGGGTTTGGCGGACTTATCTTCGCCTTTAGCTCGCCGGATCGCCGTCGCGTTCTGGTTAACCGTGCGGTTGCGCGCGCGCATATATCCGGTATCTTTGGCACATCGGCTGCGCCACGTGATCTTTCCTGGTTTGACTGGTCAACCGTTGCCGACCTCTCCGCCGACGGCAAAATTCTCCTCTTTTATGAATGGGGCGCAGGATCTGAAAGCGGTCCGACGGTTTACCTCCGCAAGACCGATGGTTCGGAGGCCGTGCGTCTAGGCGATGGCCGCGCGCTGGCATTGTCACCGGACGGCAAGTGGGCTTTGGCCCTCCAAGAGGCCACGCAAACGCTCGTCATGCTGCCGACCAGTGCGGGCGAACAGAAAACGTTGCCTACGGGAGCCGTCAACGAGGTCTATTGGGCTTCATGGGTTTCCAACGGCCGTGAAATCTTGTTTGCAGGTGCCGAACCCGGACATCATCCACGAACCTACATCCATAACCTCGACTCCAGCACAACCGTGCCCGTGACTATCGAAGATATGGTGGGAGTTTTAGTTTCTCCTGATAGCAAGTTAATCGCCGCTTACGGACCCGACGGAAATTATTATCTTGTACCCGTCGGCGGAGGCGAACCTCGCGCAATCTCCGGCACGCAAGCGGGCGACACTCCGATCCAGTGGAGTGGCGATGGACGCTCCATTTATTTTCGCGAGGCGAGCGATTTCGAGGTCAGGATCTATCGTTTAGATCTCCGTACGGGTCGCCGGAGCTCTTGGCTCAAATCGGCTCCCGCCGACCCGGTTGGAATGTTCGGCATCGCTGCTGACCCGCGAGGCTTGAGGATGACTCCGGATGGAAAGACCATCGTCTATACCTACTGGTCTTCAACGGGGGAGCTGTATCTGCTGGAAGGCCTCAAATAAGGGTTGGGCAATTGTATTTGACAAGATTATGGGAAAAAGAGTATTTTGCGTCTAACCTTGAGGAGAGGAAGCGCGCAATGAACAAGCCCTTACTCCTGGCTTTATTCGTGGTCACGACCCTTTTCATTCCACCGTGCGCCGACGCATGCGGTGACAAGATGATGGCCCTTGGGCGTGGCGTTCGATTCAATCAGGCCTATAAGTCCCCTCGTCCCGCCCAGATTCTTATCTTTCTGAGACCGGGTTCGCGCGTTCAGCAAGCCGATAAAAAAGTCCTTTTGCAATCCAGTTTGGCGTCTGCCGGGCATCATGTCCGTGTTGCGCAGGATTTGGCCGGGCTCGACGAAGCGTTGAGGCTGTATCCTTACGATCTCGTAATCGCAGATTCCTCCGATGCGGCCGGCCTGGAACGCGAAGCCCAAGCCTCACCATCGAAACCTCTAATTGTTCCCGTCCTCTATAAGCCGTCAAAGGCGGAGGATTTTTCAGCCCGCAGCCATTACTTCTGGGTCCTGAAGACGCCAGGCAAGATCGGACAATTACTAGTGATTGTCGACTCGGCAATGGAACACAAATCGCGAATGTCCGAACGATCTGTTGCGCAGAAAATGTAAAATTAAATCTTCCGTGAATCCATATCCATTGCGACGGATTCTGCTTTTTTCCGTTGTAACTTTAGCCCTCCTACATGTTTGTTGTGTTGGTCTCTTTGCTCAAGCTTGGATTCCACCCAAAGGCGAAGGCGATCTGACCCTCGTTTATCACAACTTTTATACGAAATACCACACAGACGAAGACGGACAACGAATAAATGATGGCCAGATTCGCTTGCTCGGCCTGACTGGAATCTTGGACTATGCTCTCACAGACAAGTTCGCTGTAACCGCCAACCTTCCTTATGGCCTGGGAAAATACAGCGGCGATGACCCTCACCAATTGCCGATTGACGGCGGCAACTACCATGGCGCATTTCAGGACCTCGGCTTCGCCGCGCGTTACAATGTCCGCAGCCGTCCGCTCATGCTGACGCCTTTTCTTCGATTTTCTTTCCCGATGCAAAAGTACGAGTTTTTCGCCCACTCGGCCATTGGCTCGCGCCTGTGGGAACTCCAGACGGGACTCAATTTCGGGCGCCGCCTCGATCCGGTATTGCCCAACACGTTTTTCCAGGGACGCTATTCCTTTGGCTTGTCACAGCACATAATCGGATATCGTCCCAACCGGCATCGAATTGAATTTGAACTGGGCCATTTCCTGACCCGTAAATTATCGGTACGGTCGCTTGCTTATGCTTTGTTTACCCAAGGTGGTGTTAGGTATCAGGATATTCCCGAGCAAGGGCCTCTCTGGGTGCATCATGACCAACTTACTAGAGTCCATCTGCTTAACCTCGGCGGCGGTTTCAGTTATTCACTGACCAATTCCTTCGACATCTTTGGCTCGATCATGGCCACAGCTTGGTCGCGCGGCCATCATGAGGCGCTCCCAGCCATCGTAGCCGGTGTGAACTGGAGTTTTCGCACCCGCCGATCCGCCGTGCCTCTTCGCTTGCAAAGCACGTTTTCGCCGACGGCGAGATCTGCCGCTTTTTGAGCACGCCACAAAAACTCTTAGCCTCCAAATTTCGAGCACGAACCTATGTGGTCTTAATCAGTATAATTCGCCATACTGGTCCTCATTACTTGTCCTCAAGGGATAATTGCCTTGATATGATTGTTTGTTTTTTAAAAGGTACGATTTGGCGCTACCGGTAGCGCTTCTATGATATTGATTGATTGTTTTTCAAAGCGGAACGCAGGGTTCACGCTGCGACGCGAATGGTGAAGTCTATCGGCGGTGGCACCATCGTGCGCGGCACCACTCGAACTGCGATTTCCGACTGGCCTTGCGCCGCCCACAGGGCCCTGGAGATATTGCGAGTGAAAGCTGACAAACTGAATAAGCCTGGGAAAACGCCTCTAACCCGACGCGATTTTCTGAAGAGCTCGTCGGCATTAGGTGCCGCACCTTTTTTGTCGTGGCCGGGCGCGGCCCAATCGCGACCCAACGTTATTTTAATTATTTCCGACCAGTTCCGGTGGGATTGCGTTGGCGCGAACGGGCTGAATCCCTTAAATCTTACGCCGCACCTTGACGCGATGGCTCGCGAAGGCGTTAATTTTACCAACGCGATTGCCAATCAACCTGTTTGCGCTCCGGCGCGCGCCTGCCTTTTTACTGGCGTTTACGCGAACAAACACGGTGTATGGCGAAACGGCATCCCACTGTCGCCTGAAAGATTCACCATCGCGAAGGCTTTTCGGGGGGCCGGCTATTCCGCCAACTATGTCGGCAAGTGGCACCTGGCGCCGGAAAATGGGAAAGACCCCAGCACGTTTGGAGCGGTGCCCCCGGCGAATCGTGGGGGATTTGATGACTTTTGGGAAGGTTGCAATGTCCTGGAGCTTACCTCGAAGCCTTACGAGGGCAGCATCTGGGATGGCGCGGGGCAGGAAATTCGCTTCAAAGATAGATATCGCGTCGATTTTATCACTGACCGCGTTGTGCGATTCTTAAGCGCGAAGGCAATAGAGCCTTTTTTCCTGGTTATCTCTTACCTGGAGCCGCATTTTCAGAACGACTGCAATTGTTTTGTGGCGCCCAAAGGGTACGCGGAGCGATATCGAAATTCGTTTATCCCGCGCGATCTCTCGTTCTTTCCCGGTGATTGGCAGGAACAGCTTCCTGACTACTACGGTTGTGTCGCGCGCGTGGATGAAAATGTCGGCAGATTGCGCGAAGAGTTGTCCCGGCTGAAAATTGGCGAGCGCACCATTGTCGCATTCACCAGCGACCACGGCTGCCACTTTCGCACGCGCAACCCGGAGTACAAGCGTAGCGGTCACGAAAGCTCGATTCACCTTCCTCTGGTAGTCGCAGGACCAGGATTTCGGCCATCGCTTACGGTAAAAGATTTGATCAGTCACATCGACCTTGGACCCACGCTGCTGGAAGCGGCAGGAATTGCGATCCCCGATTCCATGCAGGGACGCAGTGCCATGGGTCTCGCCCACGGGAGCACCACGGATTGGCGCAACGAAGTACTGATTCAAATTAGCGAGTCAATGACCGCGCGAGCCTTGCGCACTCCACAGTGGACCTACGTTGTGGCTGAGCCCGACGGCAAGTCGCAATCCGCATCGAGCCGGTACGTGGAACATCAATTGTATGATCTATGGGCCGATCCTCACCAACTTGTAAACCTGGTGGGGCGACGGGAAACTCGTGAGATCGCCAGCCGCCTGCGCGAAAGGCTACGCGCGCGCATAGCTGAGGCTGGCGAGCCGCCACCCGAGATCGTTCCTGCCCCGCTCTATCCTTAACCGCAGTGGATGGACCTCAATGGCCCTCGGGACAAGGGCTTTACAAGGCTCAGTTCCTTGGCGAACTCTCTCATCTAACCCTGGAGGTTCAGCGACTGGAAAGGCATGGGGTTAACGCAGTGCGTGACCTCTTACGTAAGCCGGTCGTCAAACTCTTTCATCCATCCCTGCTTTTTTAAAACTTCGCGTGGCTTGGTGCCATCAGGAGGCCCCACGATCCCATCTTTCTCCATGATGTCAATAAGCCGCGCGGCGCGTCCATAGCCGACACGCAATCGGCGCTGCAACGTAGACGTCGAGGCGCGCCCCATTTCGCACACCACGCGTACCGCCTGCTGATAAAGCTCATCGTCAACTTCTTCGCTGCCTCCAGCTTCCTGATCCGCGACTGCCGCCGAGTCTTCCTTTGGAGCTTCGAGCAACTGCTCGTTATATTTCGCTTTCGCCTGCGCGCGCCAGAAGTCGCACACCGCACCCACTTCGGTCTCGGTGACGAGCGGCCCATGAATGCGATGCAGGCGCGCGGAACCCGCTGGCAGATACAACATGTCGCCGCGCCCCAGCAAGGATTCCGATCCATTGGCATCCAGAATCGTGCGCGAGTCCACTTTACTGGCCACACGAAACGAAACACGCGCCGGAAAGTTGGCTTTGATCAGTCCGGTGATCACATCCACAGATGGCCGCTGCGTCGCCAGCAAAAGATGGATGCCTACCGCGCGAGCCATTTGCGCCAGCCGCGTGATCGCCTCCTCCACATTATTTGTGTCCACCATCATCAAATCAGCGAGCTCATCGATCACGATGACGATGTAAGGAAGCGGCTTGTGTTCGGTCTCTTCGACATTGTCAAAAAGTGAGAGCGACTGCCCCTTCTGGAACGTGCGGTTGTACTGCTCGATATTGCGCACCCCGCGCTGCGCCAGCAGCTTCAGGCGCTGCTCCATCTCGCGGGTTGCATTCCGCAACACATTCGAGGCTACTTTTGGATTCGTCACCACCGGCGCCAGAAGATGCGGGATATCTTCGTAAAGATTCAGCTCGAGCTGCTTCGGGTCCACAAGTAAAAGCTTCAGCTCATCCGGCGTTGCCTTGTAGAGCATCGAGATGAGCATGGAATTGATAAACACGCTCTTGCCTGTACCGGTCGATCCCGCGATCAGAAGATGGGGCATCTGCGTGAGATCGCTGATGCGTATCCGCCCAATCAGGTCCTTACCCATCGCCAGCGTCAGTTTGCTCGGCGAATTCACAAATTCGGGCGATTCAATATTTTCCCGCAACGCGATGGTTTGCCGGTGATGATTGGGCACCTCGATGCCCACGGTAGATTTACCGGGGATGCGTTCGATTAAAATCGATTCCGCTCGCAACGCCAGACACAAATCCTCGGCGAGGTTGGTGATACGAGAATATTTGATGCCGGCCTCAGGCTTAAATTCAAATGTGGTTACCACCGGCCCGGGATTAATTTGTGTAATCTGGCCTTCCACGCCAAATTCTTTGGTCTTGGCCTCGATCGCGCGCGCACACTCCTTCAAGTCATCCTCGTGGATTTTCTCGCCGCGTTCCGGCGCGCGCAGCAGGTTTGATGGAGGCAAACGATAGTTCGTCGCGAACTTGGCAATCTTCGGCTCGCGCCCCGATTTCGACGTGGTCACAACGGCCGGAGCTTCTGGATGCATCACCAAAATGGCCGCCGGAGGCTCCTCTTCGCCCTCTTCGCGGCCTTCTTCAGCTTCCTCGATATGAATTTTCCTTGGCTGTTCCTTCAGTCCCACGGTCTGCAGGGGCGCTGAAGGCCGGCCCACGATCTTGGTCGCTTCCACGCGCTTTCTCATTCGTTGTTGCAGCCGTTCTTCGCGATACGCGTTCCATTTTGCTTGCGCTTTCTGCCAAAGCCCCAATTTATCGAGCGTGCCCGCGGGCCCGCCAGGGCTGCGCAACCAAGCGTGCGCTCCACTGAAAGAAAACTGGGTGGTCAGAAACACCGCCGTGAGAAACAATGCAAAAGTGACAAGGTTGGCGCCCACGGCATTGAATCCCGCCGTCAATCCGGAAGAACACAGTCCGCCCAAAAGCCCGCCCGGCGGAATCGAGTCGCGTACGTCCGGAAAATGCCACAGCACAAGAAGCGAGGGCAGGGAAAGCAGCAGCAGCCCGTATCCGACAAGCTTGGCCACTGGCGAATTCACGGCTTGGCTGCGGAACCACCGTTTGCCGAACATCAGTAGTCCCACCGGCAAAAGAAATGCCGCGTACCCGAAGCCCTGGAAGAGCAGGTCGGCCAAATGCGCGCCGGCAGGGCCAATCCAGTTGCTCGGGGCATGCGCCGCACCCGCAAGCGCGGCCACATTAAACGATGGATCGCGCGGGCTATACGACAAAAGGCTCAGCGCGATCAATACAGCCAGGGTGATCGCCAGAAATCCAATGAGTTCATTGAGACGACGGTTTTCCGTCGGGGTCAGCAAGCGCACAAGTTTCTCCTAGGAGCAAAAAGGGGAAGGCCCTGGCAGCGCAGCAGGGTCGCGCGGGCGCTATCGCGCGGAGCCCAATTGGAGGAACGCCAGAATCAAAACGATAATACCAAACACAATGCGATACACAACAAAAACCTTTAATGTGCGTGTTTGCAAATAGCGCAAAAAGAACGCAATCACCACGTAGCCCACCAAGGCCGAAACGCCGATGCTGATCGCGAGCGTGGAGAGCGGCAAATCCAGGTTGCCGGCGCGATGCAACTTCACCACCTTCGGCAATTCGCTGAACACCGCACCCGCGATCACCGGCGCAGAAAGTAGAAACGAGAACCGCGTGGCAGCCTCGCGCGTCATCCCGCGAAACAGCCCCGCCGTAATCGTAATTCCAGAGCGGGAAACGCCTGGCAGGAGCGCCACTGCCTGTGCCGCACCGATGGAAAGCGCATCTCCCATATTTGAGCTGTCCAGTTCGCGCGTCAGCCTCGCCCGCGTCTCCGCCCACCACATCAGCAGCCCGACAACGATGAGTGCCGTCCCGATGATCATGGGCTTGCGTAAGTGGTCTTCAATTTGGTGATGGAATAAAAGACCTGCCACAGCCCCTGGAATCGTCCCAATCACCATGAACCAGAACATGCGACGGTTCTGTGCTACTTCATCCGCACTTGCCCGCGATGGATAATGCATACCCAATCCGCACAAGGTAAACGTCAGCCACGTGCGGAAGAAGTAGAGAATGACGGCCAGCAAGGTGCCGGCATGTAACGCCACGTCAAACGCCAGGCCGGGCTCCGGCCACCCCAGCAGCCACGGGAAAAGCACAAGATTCGCGGTGCTGCTGATGGGTAAAAATTCCGTCAAGCCTTGCACCGCGGCAAGAACAACAGCGTGTACGAGCGACATCGATGCTCAGGTCTCCTTCAGGGCCGGTAAAACTTTTTTCATTTCGTACGCATCCACGCGTGCCAAATAATAATGCTTCAAAACGCCCTCGACACGATAACCATGCTTTTGCCAGAACGCAACGGCAGGCTGATTGTTCGTTGCGGTTTCCAGGACGATCGTGCGCACGAAGCGTCCGGCAAGATTCATTTCCATGGCATGCAGTAGCGCGGAGCCTACCCCGTTGCGACGCTCAGCCTCGATCACGTCAATCGTAATAATGTGTCCGAGCGGGGGCTCTTCTTCGGTAAGAATAAAACCTGAAATGATTCCCGCCGTTTCGGCCAACAGGCATTCCGTTCCGGCCAGACTCAGAAACCAGCGCAGCGTACTCTTCGAATAAGCAATGCCGCGCGGATAGCATTCCTGGTCAATGCGGTAAAGCTCCGCAAAGTCGCCAGGCTCGTAAGCGCGCAGCACCATTTTTTTATCCATTGTATCGAGCGTTTGCCGTGCCGAAATGAAAGAAGTTTCGTGACCGCTAGATCTCAAGGATCACGGGCAAAATCAGGGGACGCTTCGAAGTTTGCTTATTGAGGTAGCGTTTCAAATCGACGCGAATTTTTTCTTTGATCACGCCCCAGTCGGACTTTTCCTCTGCATTCGATTGCTCTACCGTTCGGAGCACCACATCGCGCGCCCCTGCAACTACCGCCTGGCCATCATCCGAAGGCAGAAAACCGCGCGTGACAATTTCCGGAAGGCCTTCGAGGCGGCCGGTATGCTTGTCGATCGCGATGATAGGCACAACCACGCCGTCCTCGGAAAGATGTTTGCGGTCGCGGATCACCACCTCTTCAATTTCTTCGAGCGAGCCGGAATCGACGCAGACGCGTCCCGCGGTGACGGGCTCGCGGCGGAAAACTCCGTCCTCGGTGAATTCGAGCGGATGCCCGTCTTCCAGTATAAGAATTTCGCCGGAAACCGTGCCCACTTGATGCGCCAGTGCCGCGTGCCGGAAAAGTTGCCGGTACTCGCCATGAACCGGAATAAAATATTTCGGCCGCACCAGATTCAGAATCAGCTTTTGCTCTTCCTGGCTGCCGTGCCCCGAAACGTGAATCCGCCCTCCGCTATCGTCGTAATAGACCAGCGCCCTGCGGCGGAACATGTGATCGAGCATGCGGAAGATCGATTTCTCGTTCCCGGGAATGATTCGCGCCGAAAGAATCACCGTGTCGCGCTCATCCACGCTCACCAGGCGATGGCTATCCACGGCGATCCGCGAAAGCGATGACATTGGCTCGGCCTGGCTTCCGCTCGCCAAAATCACAAGCTGCTTCGGATCGAATGTTTTCAAATCCTGGGGGCGCACTACCATCCCGTCAGGGATACGCAAGCATCCGAGACCGTGTGCAATCTCAACATTGTCCACCATGCTGCGGCCCACAAATCCGACTTTGCGTCCCACGGTGGCCGCGATATTCACGATTTGCTGGATGCGCGGGATCGAGGAAGCGAAGCAGGAAATCAGCACCTTGCGCGGCGCAGCGCGAAAAAGCTCTTCGAGACGCGGCACCACTGTTCGCTCGGATGGCGTAAAGCCGGTGCGCTCCACATTCGTGCTGTCGCTAAAGAGGGCCAACACACCTTCCTGCCCGTAGCGCGCAAACGCGTGCAGATCAAAGGGCTGGCCGTCTGTCGGCGTTGGATCCATCTTGAAATCGCCGGTATGAATGATCACACCCACAGGCGTGCGGATGGCCAGCGCCACGCAATCGATCGTGCTGTGCGTTACGTGGATAAATTCAATCTCGAACGGCCCAATCTCTAATTTGCGCCCAGGTAGCACCTCGCGTAGCGTGGTCTTATCGAGCAGCGCGTGCTCTTCCAGCCGTTTTCTCACCAGCGCGAGCGTGAAACGCGTGCCGTAAACAGGTACGTTGAGGTCGCCAAGAATGTAGGGCAGGGAACCGATGTGGTCTTCGTGGCCGTGGGTGAGAATAATCGCGCGCACACGCTCGCGGTTCTGCTTCAGGTAAGTGGTATCCGGAATGACGATGTCCACGCCCAGCAGTTCGGCTTCTGGAAACATCATCCCGGCATCGATCACAATAATATCGTCGCCAGTCCGCAGCGCGAGCATGTTCATTCCAAATTCGCCCAGCCCGCCCAGCGGTATCGCCAATAACGAAGGGTTGCTCAATTAATTTTGCCGTCCTTGAAAGAAGTAAGCATCGTATCACATCGGTTTATAACCCCACAGGCGGGTTGATGCGAGTGGATGCCCGTGCCTGCGCATGTCCGGGGCCGGCGTGCCGTAATTGCAGACTCAATTCGCCTCAACTGCGGGCAAAAAGCCTGGCGACGAAAACGAGAATTACCGCGCCTAGGGTTGCGGCCGCCAAGCTGTAAAAAAATCCTCCGCCCATGATCCCCAGTTTCATGAAAATCCATCCGCCCAGAAATGCGCCCACCAATCCCAGAAGTATATCCGTCAGACATCCGAATCCGCGGCCTCGCAAAACCTTTCCCGCAATCCAGCCGGCAACCAGGCCGATCAGAAGCCAGACTAGCAGAGGGTGCGAAAAATCGACGGTTAGGTAATCACGGCTTGCAGTCACGAGCGGGCTCCTTCCTATCCTTTGCGGGTTCCTGTTGCGTCATGCAGTGTAAGGTTCCGAGGCCGAGAACCAGATCAAGGCACGCGATGCCAATCACTTTTCGATCTGGAAATAATTCCCGGATCGTATTCAGCGCCATGGCGTCGTGTGGATCGTTGAACGTCGGAACCAGCACAATCTCATTCGCAATGTAAAAATTTGCATAGCTTGCGGGCAGCCTCTGCCCATCGAAGTACACTGGCTCCGGCATGGGCAATGTTTCGACGCGTAAGGGGCGCCCATTCTGATCTTTTGCATTTTGAAGAAGAACCAGGTTCTCCTGCAAAGGCGCATAGTTCACGTCGGACTTATCTTCTTCCACTACCGCCACCACCGTCGCGGGGTTCACAAACCGCGCCAGGTCGTCCACGTGCCCGTGCGTATCATCGCCGGCGATTCCGTTTTTCAGCCATATCACATCGGTAACGCTGAAATAATCCCGAAAGATTGTTTCCATCTCCACACGTCCGAGGCCCGGATTGCGTGCCTGGACCGCGCTCAGCAGACACTCCTCGGTCGTCAGCATCGAGCCTAAACCGTTTACGTCGATGCTGCCCCCTTCAAGCACCACGCGAGGCCCGCGATATTCCGGCTTCCACATTTTCCATTTAAACTTCGCCGCAACCTTATCGACGGCGGCATCGTCTTTTTTCCAGTTGCGGTATTTGGCCCACGCGTTGAAGTGCCAATTCGTAACCGCCGGCGCGTTTTTTCCACTCTTCACAAATATTGGGCCAAAGTCGCGAATCCAACCTCGGTTTGTAGGCACGCGAAAAAAATCCACTGCATCCAGATTCGCGCCGCACTTGCCCAGAATACGTCGCGCGTCCCGTTCCGCTTGCGCATCTTCGACGAGAATGCGAACGCGCTCTACTATCGCCAGGCGCCGTACAATATCGCCATACACCCACGGAATCGGCGCAAATTTGCCCGGCCAATCGGATTTTTCGTGCGGCCATGCCAGCCAGGTAGCTTCGTGCCGCTCCCATTCGGCGGGCATTCGGTAGCCAAGTTCAAAAGGGGTGCGATGCTCTCGAGAAGGATTCACTCGAGCCATCGCTCCAAAATCGGTCCGTAGGCGTCGATGCGACGGTCGCGCAGGAAGGGCCAGTTGCGGCGTACCTCTTCGATGCGATGCGGATCACACTCCACAACAAGTATTTCTTCGTCGTGCTCCGATCCCTCTGCAAGCACCTGCCCGAATGGATCGCACACGAACGAGTGGCCCCAGAATTCCAGTCCGCTCTCCGCTGGGCCTTCCGTCCCCACGCGGTTTACCGCCGCGACAAAAATACCGTTGGCAATGGCGTGTGCGCGCTGAATTGTACGCCACGCATCGAGCTGCGCGGCACCCACTTCGTTTTTTTCCGCGGGATGCCAGCCGATTGCCGTTGGATAAAAAATAATGCTCGCTCCACCTAAGCTCGCAAGACGCGCCGCCTCCGGGTACCACTGATCCCAACACACCAGCACGCCGATGCGGCCAAACCGCGTATCGAAATTGCGGAATCCCAGATCACCGGGCGTAAAATAAAATTTTTCGTAATAGAGCGGATCGTCGGGAATGTGCATCTTCCGGTATTTGCCGGTGAGTGTCCCATCGGCATCGATCACCACGGCGGTGTTGTGATAGACGCCGGCCGCCCTCCGCTCGAAAAGCGATGCAATCACCACCACCTGCAAACTGCGCGCCACCGCCGAAAGCCTTTCTGTCGAAGGTCCGGGAATAGGTTCGGCCAGCGCAAAGAGCTCAGCATTTTCTTCCCGGCAGAAATATTGCGAGCGAAACAATTCTTGCAAACAAATAATTTGCGCCCCGCGCGCCGCACCCTCGCGAATCCCCGTTTCAGCCTTTGCGAGATTCTGCTCCGGATCGAGCGTGCAACGCATTTGAATCAAGCCGGCATTGAACTTTTGCGTCACCGCCGAATGATAGCATCATCTTTTCCGCCCGCAAATTGTCTTTCCGGCATCCGCGTATCGGTTTCCGATTGCCTTCCTCTACGGCACGTGGTCACTTTCCCGCTTCCTTTGTGGACGAGTTTGTAATATCAATGTGCGCGAATCTGCTGCACCTGCTGGCCGCTTTCAAGGAGTTTGGATGGCGAAGAGAAAAGGACCCACCGGACGCGATTTGCATAATCCGATCAAGGACCGTCTGCGTCCCACATATCCGCTCGACCTCTCCAAGGTGAGGACTGTCGACGAATTAGTTCGCGCCATGGGCGAGACGGCGTTCACGGGACGCCAGGTTGGCGACGCCGCCGACGTCCTCGAAGCAATGGCCCGCGACAAGGATTGCTTCGTCGTCATGACTCTTTCGGGCGCAATGACCGTCGCTAAAATGGGCCTGATTTTTTGCGATTTAATCGAAGCGGGCATCGTGAACGCCGTCGTATCCACCGGCGCTCTGATGGCTCACGGCCTTGTCGAAGCCACTGGCCTGAAGCACTTTCGATATGACCCCAAAATGGACGACCGCGAGCTCTTTCACGCCGGCTACAACCGCGTCTATGATTCGCTGGAGCCGGAAACCAATCTCGATCACGTCGAAGAAGTGATTCAACATATTTTTCGCAATTGGGATGCCGAAGAAACCGTGTGTAGCTGGAAAGTGCACCGTCGCATTGGCGAGTATCTCGTGAAAAACGCCAAGGGGCGCGGCATCCTGAAGACCGCCTTTGAACGCGACATTCCCGTGTTCGTTCCGGCCTTCACCGATTCCGAGTTAGGAATAGATTTCGCCCTGCACAAAAAAATCCGCCTCAAGCAGGGTAAACCGCTTCTACGCTTTGACCCTTACGAAGATTTCGAAAAGTTTGCCACAACCATGCTGGCAACTAAAAAAATGGGCATCTTCACCGTCGGTGGCGGCGTGCCCAGGAATTGGTCGCAGCAATTTGGTGTCTATGCCGAACTTCTCGCGCGCCGCGGCTATGAAAAACTTCCTCTAAAGCGTTATAACTACGGCTTGCGTATTTGCCCCGAGCCGGTCCACTGGGGCGGCCTTTCCGGTAGCACCTACTCGGAAGCAGTCTCCTGGGGAAAATTTGTGCCTCCCGAAGAAGGCGGCCGTTTCGCGGAGGTGTTCGACGACGCAACCGTCGCGCTCCCGCTCATCGTTGGCGCCGTGCTCGAACGCCTGCAATATTTCCGCCCAAAAGCTAAGAGTCGGAGGCACAAATAGCCACGGAAAAGGATCCAGCTAGTTTGTCGAGGGTTTTCCAAAAAAAAGCGCGCGCGGAAAGTGGCGTGAACAGAGCGGGGGTAACGATCAGTCGTCTTCGCCGATGAGGATGGCCGCGCCGAGCACGGTAGTCCACAGCCCGCGTTTGTCGCCTACAGCGGACTGCGTGATATTCATCGTGCGCACAATCTTATTCGAAATCCTGTAAACCTCTTTTTTCTCGTCCCACGAAAGATCCGGATCAAATTCCACGTTTAGCGTCGTGGCCAGCATTTCCGCGGCGAGCTCCTCCGCATACTCTCCCGCCACTTCTTCGGTTTCGCCGAACGAGTGATGCTCCGAAAGATAACCGTACATCGATTTGTCTGCCGGCAGCGCCAGCCCGATACTGGCGGCAATCAGCCGGTGCGGCTCGCGCGTCGAATTCTCGCTGATCACTGTAAACGCCACTTGGCCCGGCCGGATGTGTTTCAAACCCTCGCTGCGCGAAATTAATTTGCAGTTTGGCGGAAAGATCGATGAAACACGGACGATATTGCATGCCGCAATGCCCGCGTTGCGCAATGCCAGCTCAAAGCTGGATAAACGCTCGCGGTGTTTCCCGACGCCTTTAGTGATGAAGATTTTCTTCGCGACGAACGCCATGGATGATGCCGGGCTGCGGTCCCTCCGCGTTTGGGTTGGCGATCAAAAAAAATCGCGTCCCGAAAAGTAACAAGAACGCTCAGGGGTGTCAATGATTGTTTCGAGTGCTAAACTTTTTTCGCCAGCTACTGGTTGCCACGCTCCCGCCGCGCGCGTGCACTCACAGTTTATCTTCAGCTCCTCCGCAATTCCCCGTCAGCGTTTCTTTTGGCGTTTCTATTCATCGCACTGGCACAGGCTCGATCAACTTTCCCAGCGCGTCTGCAATTTCCCCGAGCTCAATTAGATCGCTTTGCGTGAAGTCCGGCCCTGCGTGCTTATGGCCTGTGCCTTTGCGGCTTACTTGCAGCACCCCCACTAATCTTCCGTCAATCGAGATTGGCGCACTCATGATTTTCTGAATCGGCTCGCTTTGCCTGCCGAGTGGCACGCCCTCGAATACACTGGCATGCCGCGCCTTGCTGAAGTTATTGATAATTTCACCGCGCCGCTCCCGAGCCGTTCGCGCAGCCAGGGCGCTAGGACTCGTCACGGGAATCGTCCCCACTTCCTTCAACCCCTCCGGAACCAGAAACCGCAAATTGTGACCTTGGTCCACTCGCGCCAATATTGCGACCTCGTCTGGTTCGACGCGAAATATTTTGGCGATGCGTTCCGCCACACGAGCGAGCGCCGGCTCCGCACCATCGGTATGTTTGGCGAAAACTGCTGCGATACGCTCGGCGCCTGCGGTGATTTCTTCTTTCATGGTTCCCCTATTCCTCTCAAATCCTGCGCGGCTTGCATCCGCTCGGAGCGAACATTCACGGTAACTCATTATATTCCCGGCGCTCTGCGGCGCTTCCTGAATTGCCGCGGGGGAGTTACACACCTGCTAACGTCTGGGTGCCGCACGTCGAAGCCGCTTCGGCCCTTCATCGCTTGCATATATTGAACAGCTTGCAGACGGTAAGCATGCGTCGGGCATCAAACGGGGCGCGAAAGGTTTGCGCGACTTGAAACGCTCCTCCGAAAAACCTATACTCATTTTGTTAGCAGGTTCCCAGCGGAGAGTGCATGCCAGAAGCGGAGGTTCGGCCGGACCACAGTTTTTTTTGGCGCAAACTTCATTCCATCTCGGGTATTTTTCCAGTAGGCGCATTCCTCGCTGAGCATTTTTGGTCCAACAGCTCCGCTCTGATCAGCGTTGAAAAATATAATCTTACTTCGCGCGAGCTCCAGACGATTCCCTGGCGAATTTTCCTCGAAGCCCTGGGAATCTGGCTTCCCATCGCGTATCACGGTGTCTACGGCCTTTTCATTTGGGTAAGAGGGAAGTCCAATGTTTCGCAATATCCCTGGGTGGGGAATTGGATGTACACCATCCAGCGCATCACCGGCATGATTGCTTTCGTTTTTATCGGCTGGCACGTTTATAGCGAGCGCTTCGCAACCCACGGAATGTCCAATTTCGCAGGAATGGCGGATGCCCTTGGCAATCCTTATTTCCTGTCCTTTTATTTTCTGGGAGTTGTCTCATCGTCGATTCACTTGGGCGTGGGAGTCTGGAATTTTCTCTGTAAGTGGGGCCTCGCGGCCACCGCTCGAGCCCAGCGCGCCGCCGGGTATTTGGGAGTGGCCATCGCTGTGACGTTCAGTGCCGTAGGAGTCGCCATTTTATTTGCGATGCGCTTCGACATCCGCTTTTTTAATTACTACGCCAAATGAGAGAGCCCAAAATCAGTATCATAGGTGGAGGACTGGGCGGATTGATGGCCGCGATTCGCGTCGCGGAATCCGGTGTTCCCGTCGATCTATTTTCAATTGTTCCCGTCAAGCGCTCTCACTCCGTCTGCGCGCAGGGCGGCATCAACGCCGCAAAGAACACGAAGGGCGAAGGAGACTCCACCTGGAAGCATTTCGACGACAGCGTCTTCGGTGGAGACTTCCTCGCTAATCAAACCCCCGTCAAAAATATGTGCGAGGCCGCGCCTGCGATCATTGACTTGCTCGATCGCATGGGCGTGATGTTCAACCGGACGTCCGAAGGCCTTCTTGATTATCGTCGCTTCGGCGGTACGCTTTTCCATCGCACGGCGTTTGCCGGCGCCACCACCGGACAGCAGCTTCTCTATGCCCTTGACGAGCAGGTTCGGCGCTTCGAGGCCGAAGGCAAAGTTCGCAAGTACGAGGGTTGGACGTTTCTCTCCGCGGTTATTGATGAATCGCGCGTCTGCCGCGGCATTTGCGCCATGGACTTGAAGACCATGGAAGTCCGCACGTTTCCCTCCGACGCCGCAATCTTCTGCACCGGAGGAATCGGCGCGATCTTCGGCCGTTCCACCAACTCCGTCGTCTGCACGGGCTCCGCCCAAGGCTCTTTATTTTTGCAGGGCGTGGATTATGCCAATGGCGAATTCATCCAAGTGCATCCCACCGCGATTCCCGGCGAAGATAAATTGCGTTTGATGAGCGAATCCGCGCGCGGCGAAGGAGGACGCGTGTGGGTGCCCAAGCGCGCTGGTGACAACCGCGCTCCTCTTACCATCCCGGCAAATGAACGGTCCTATTTCCTCGAGGAGTGGTATCCCAAGTACGGCAATCTGGTGCCGCGCGATATCGCCACCCGCGCCATTCACAAAATTGTCTTTGAGATGAAGCTCGGCATTGGCGGGGAAGCGGCGGTTTATCTCGACCTCACGCACATTCCCCGTGAAACGCTCGATCGCAAGCTCGAGGGCATCCTCGAAATCTACGAAAAATTTATCGGCGTCGATCCCCGCGTCGAACCCATGAAAGTGTTTCCCGGCATGCACTACACCATGGGTGGCACCTGGGTGGATAACGAAAATCAGGCCACCAACGTGCCCGGAATCTATGCCGCGGGCGAGTGTGAGTATCAATACCACGGCGCAAACCGGCTCGGCGCCAATTCGCTGGTATCTTGTATTTACGGCGGAATGGTTGCCGGTCCCGCGGCCGTGAAATACGCGCGCAACCTCGAAAAAGGCTGCGACAGCGTGCCTGCGGGGCTTTTCGACCGGGAGCGCTCGCGCCAGCAGGAAATCAACGACCGCTTGTTGCATCAGGAAGGCTCGGAAAATCCCATCACCATCTGGAAAGAGATGGGCCAGATCATGACCGAGCACGTCACCGTTGTTCGCTACAATAAAAATCTGGAACTAGCCGACGCGCGGCTCCAAGCGTTGCTCGAGCGCTATCGCAAAATAAATTTATCGGATCGCACGCAGTGGTCCAATCAAACTCTCAATTTTGCTCGCGAGCTCGAACACATGTTGATTCTCGCTCGCGTGATCACCCTCGGTGCTCTGGCCCGCGATGAATCACGTGGCGCGCACTTTAAGCCCGATTTCCCGGAGCGCGATGACCGCAATTGGCTCAAGACCACGCGCGCAAAATGGACTGGAAGAATTCAGCTGGAATACGAGCCAGTGGATGTTTCGCAGATTCCGCCGCGCGCGCGTCGTTATGACGTTGCGAAATAAAGATGGAAGTGGAATGCCTCTCAATAGAAAGCGATATACAATCCGACGAATGAAAGTGATTCTCGTTTCGCTGCTTCTCCTGATCGTCAGTGGAGAGGCTGCCGGCCAGAGCCTGCCGCCTGCCAAGGTCCGCGTCAACGGAGTGGAGCTGTCCTATATCGAAGCGGGACAAGGCGATCCCCTCATTCTGCTGCACGGCGGCGCTTCCGATTACCGTGCTTGGGCGCCTCAGTGGGACGCCCTCGCAAGAAAATTCCACCTTATCTCCTATAGTCGCCGTTATAACTATCCGAATAGAAATGCTCTCACCGTTCAAAATCACTCGGCGTCAATCGAGGCTGAAGATCTTGTTGCCTTAATCCGCAAGCTCAAGCTTGGCCGCGTACATCTCGTCGGGCATTCTTACGGCGCATTCACTGCACTGGCGCTTGCCCTCGAGCATCCGGAGATGGTTCGCAGCTTGGTTCTCGCCGAGCCTCCCGTGCACCAGTGGATTCGCGGGCTGCCTGATGGCGAACCCGCCTACCAGGAGTTCATAGCCAATATCTGGGAGCCGGTCGGCGACGCTTTTAAAAATGGTTCGGAGCAGCAGGCAATGAAGCTTTTCGTCGATGGTCTAGGGCCGGGAAGATTTGATAATCTTGCTCCTGAGGCTCGCGCCATTCTCATGCAGAATGTAGCACCGATCCAGGCACTGGCACTCTCCTCCGATCCTTTCCCGAATTTGTCCAAAGATAAAGCGCGCAAGCTGAATATCCCCGTGTTGATTGTCACGGGCGCGAATACGATCAAGATACACAGGATGGTGAACGAAGAACTTGTGCGGGTGATTCCGGGCGCCGAGAAAGCGATGATCCTCAACGCCGGACATGCCTCGCCGCGCGAAAATCCTCAAGCATTCAATGAAGCGCTGCTCAAATTCTTTGCGGCCCATGCGGTGAATACGGAAAACAGGGAGCGTTCCAGCAAGAGTGCCAGAAGGTCCGGCACGGGCGCGCATCACCCGGAGAATCATGGCGGAGCATAAAAAAGTAATCGTTCGAGTGAAGAGGCAGGTCGGGCCCAAGGAAAAGCCTTACTGGGAAGAGTTCGCTCTCGATTGGCGTCCGGCGATGAACGCCATCATTTGCCTGCGCGATATTGCTGAAAATCCCGTAACCCGTGACGGCAAACGCACCACGCCGGTTGCCTATGATTCGAATTGCCTGGAAGAGATCTGCGGCTCCTGCGCCATGATTATCAATGGTAAAGCCAGAATGGCATGCTCCGCGCTTGTGGATTCGCTCGAGCAGCCCCTGCGCATCGAGCCGATGACGAAATTTCCTGTGATTCGCGATCTCGCCGTCGATCGTTCCGTAATGTTTGAGAATTTAAAGCGCGTCAGAGCCTGGGTTCCAATCGATGGCACCTATGACCTCGGCGAAGGTCCGCGCATGTCGCCCCATAGCCAATCGAAAGCATATCCGCTCTCACGCTGCATCTCCTGCGGCAATTGCCTCGAGGTTTGTCCACAGGTGAATGAGAACAACGCTTTCATCGGCGCCGCCATCATTAGTCAAGTGCGCCTGTTCAATATGCATCCGACTGGCGCGATGCACGCGCGGGAGCGCCTGGAAGCCGTGATGGGCCCAGGCGGTGTCGCCGATTGCGCTAACGCGCAGAATTGCGTTGAAATCTGTCCAAAAGATATTCCTCTCACCGAATCCATCGCCGAAGTGAATCGCCAGGCCATCAAACAAGCACTCGTCGGCTGGTTGATGGGATAGTGAGTCGCTTCGACTGGAGGAAATAGATGCCCCGCGCAATCGCGTTGCTTACCACCGTTGGATTTATGATTTGCGTGGGCGTAGCCCTAATTCACGCGGCAGCTGCCGCCGGGATTTCGGAGCGCGCCAGAAAGCTTCATTTCAGCTGCATTGTCGTTGACACCCATGACGACACAACGCAGCGTCTTGTCTCCGAAAAGTTCGATCTCGCGCACCGTGACGCGCGCGGCCACATTGATATTCCCCGCATGAAAGAAGGCGGACTGGGCGCGATTTTTTTCTCCGTATGGATGCCCAGCAGCGTGACCGGCCCCGAGGCCATCAAACGCGCCTTGGATCAAATTGATGCGGTGCGCGAGCAAGTCCGGCTGCACCCGGATCAGCTGGTTTTGGCCACTACCGCCGCCGATGTACGCCGCGCGCATTCCGAAAAGAAGATCGCTGCGCTCATGGGTATGGAGGGCGGCCACATGATTGCCGACGACCTCGCGGTCCTTCGCGCGAGCGCGGCCCTGGGTGTTCGCTACCTGACGCTCACTCACAGTGGAAACAACTCCTGGGCGGATTCCTCCACCGACAAAGCGGCGCACAATGGCCTCACGGAATTCGGGAAAGGCGTGGTCCGGGAATTGAATCGCCTCGGAGTCATGGTTGACATCTCTCACGTTGCCGATAAAACTTTTTACGACGCCCTCGAAATCAGCAAAGCGCCCATGATAGCCTCGCATTCTTCCTGCCGGGCTCTTTGCGATGCCCCGCGCAATATGACGGACGATATGATCAAGGCGCTTGCGGCTAAGGGCGGCGTAATTCAAATTAATTATCACATCGCTTTTCTGAGTCAGGAATTTCGCACTGCCACCACGTCGAACCCCGAGATCTCCAAGCAAATCAGCGCTGAAGTGAAGAAACGATGCGGCGATAACGATAGCGAGGCGTGCTCCATTGCCGAAGGGGAGCGCGTGACCCGTGAGTTCGTCCAGCAAGGAAAGCTTCCGCGCGTGGATTGGAATAAAATCGTCGATCATATCGATCACGCGGTAAAGCTCGCTGGCGCCGATCACGTGGGCCTGGGTTCGGATTTCGATGGCGCCAACATGCCGTTCGGGATGGACGACGTGACCATGCTGCCCAAAATTACCGAGGCGCTTCTCCAAAAGGATTATTCTGAATCGGATATTCGCAAAATTCTTGGTGAAAACACGTTACGCGTGATGGAAGAAGTCGAGCGCGTTTCCAAACAATTGCAGTCGTTTGGAAAATAATGAGTTTCTCGGAAGGCACGGAGGAAAATAGACGATGATGCGTAAATTTGGAGGTTGGGTACTGGCGGCTGCGTTTCTAGCCGCTCCGCAAATTTCCGGCTCGCAAACACCAGCGCCGCCGCGACAAGCTCCCATGAAACGGCCGCCTGGTGCCCGTCCCGCCGCGGCAAGCTCGGCGTTGGATCCTGCTTTGCTGCGCCCCGCTACGCTCAACAGCAAAGCCCCGGAAACGTATCAAGTGAAATTCACCACGACGCAAGGGGATTTTCTCGTTACCGTACACCGCGACTGGGCTCCATTGGGCAGCGACCGTTTTTACAATCTCGTGAAACATCATTTTTACAACGACGCAAGTTTTTTCCGCGTTCTTCCCGGATTCGTCGTCCAGTTCGGAATCCCCGCGCGGCCTGAAGTGTCTCGGGTTTGGAGCCACGCGGCCATCAAAGATGAGCCCGTGAAGCAGGGTAATAAGCGCGGATATCTCACCTATGCAATGGGCGGTCCGGATACGCGCACTACGCAAATCTTCATAAACCTGGCGGACAACTCGCGTCTCGACTCCATGGGATTTTCCGCGTTCGGTGAGGTTACCGAAGGTATGGAAGTCGTTCAGAAACTTTATAGCGGCTACGGTGAGGGCGCTCCGCAGGGTCAGGGACCGCAACAAGGTCTGATCGAGTCGCAAGGAAAACCGTATCTGGACAAAGGTTTCCCCAAGCTTGACAGCATCAAGACGACGACCGTAATTGTGAACGGCGCGCCTGAGTCTGCCGCTCCCGGCAAGACTCCAGGAAAAACTCCGGTGCGAAGAACTCCGGGTAAAGCTCCCAGCAGAAGCCCTGGGAAAGCTCCCGCCAAGCAACCGGACTGATTTTCTTTCTGACTCCTTCCTGCGAAGCTTCGCGCAGCTTCGCAAAGAAGGGTCCAACGAGGTAGCGGTTGTCCGCCAACGTCTCGCTCCCTCCCATCCCAGCGCAGGAGAACCTGCGGAGGCCGGCGTCGCTCGATACAGGGGCCGTCGCGCAGCTCCCGGAAGCTCCGCTGAGTTCCTATGTCGTTTCGCTTTCGCTGGCGGCGATACTCGCGCATTTTATTTTCAACAGTCGTTATGGATATTTTCGCGATGAGCTTTATTACGCCGCGTGTGGCCAGCATCTCGCCTGGGGTTATGTGGATCACGCTCCGCTGGTTGCGCTTATTTCTCGCGTGAGCCGCGTATTGCTCGGCGATTCGCTGTTCGCATTGCGCTTCTTCCCGGCGGTGGCCGCGGGTGCCAAAGTATTTCTAGCCGGATGGATGGCGCGCGAAACCGGCGGTGGCAGATTTGCGCAGGCGCTCGCGGCCATCGCTGTGTTTCTCGCTCCAATTTTCCTCACCTTCGATAATTTTCTCTCGATGAATTCCTTTGAGCCGGTTTTCTGGATGCTCTGCGCCGCAATTCTTTTGCGCATCTTGAACGGCGGCTCCGAGCGGCTTTGGATTGTATTTGGGGTGACTGCCGGAATCGGCTTGCTCAATAAACATTCCATGTTGTTTTTTGGATCCGGAATTCTTCTGGGCGTGTTGCTTACGCCCGCGCGAAGAATGTTTGTGCGTCCTTGGATTTGGATTGGCGGCGCGATCGCGCTGGTTATTTTCATGCCAAATATTTTGTGGGAAGCACGGCGGGATTGGCCCACCATCCAACTTTTGCAAACCGTCGCGGCCATAAAGAACGTGCCCATCAGCGCTTGGGATTTTCTCTGGCAGCAGACCCTGCTCACTAATCCCGTCGCCGCGCCAATCTGGCTTGGCGGTCTTTGGTATTTGCTTCGCAACCGCGCTGGAACAAAATACGCGGCGCTGGGGATTGCGTATCTGACGGTGCTCGCGGAGCTTTTGCTGCTGCACGGAAAGATTTATTATCTCGCGCCCGCGTATCCCATGCTTCTCGCGGCCGGATCTGTTTGGATCGAGGGTTCCATTATTCCGCGAGCGGGCGCATGGCTGAAATCGGCAATCGTTGCGCCGCTGGTCGTTAGCGGAATTCTTGCCGCTCCGCTGGCAATGCCGATTCTTCCGGTAAAAAGGGCGATTGCCTACACGCGTTTTTGGGACGTCAAGAAAATACGCGTCGAAGAGCAGAAGTTGGGTGATTTGCCGCAACTCTTCGCCGATATGTTCGGCTGGGAGGAGCAAGTCGCAGCGATTGCGCAAGTTTATCGCGCTTTGCCGGGCGGGCAGCAGGCGAACTGCGCTTTGCTTGCTTACAATTACGGGGAAGCTGGAGCAATCGATTATTTCGGGTCGCGCTACGGATTGCCGAAAGCGATCAGCGGCCATAATCAATATGCGCTTTGGGGCCCGCGAGAATATTCCGGGGAAACGGTGATCGCCATTGGCTTTCGCGAGCAAGAGCTACGCAGATATTTTGCTGAAGTAAAATCAGCAGCAACGGTTACGAGCGAGTACGCGATGCCGGAGGAATCCCATTTGACGATTTTTCTTTGCGGCAAGCCGCGCGTTCCGCTAAAGCAAGCCTGGCCCCAATTGAAATACCTGGGGTAACCTTTACAAGTTGAGGACGGCGACGAGTTCGCGCACGGAGGCGGCGGATTTTTGCAGCGCGGCACTTTCTTCCGCGGTCAATTTAATTTCAATAATCTGTTCGATGCCTTTTGCGCCAAGTTTAACGGGCACGCCGACGAATAATCCTCGGATTCCGTATTCCCCTTCGAGATAGGCGGCGCACGGCAGAATTTTCTTCTTGTCCTTCAGGATTGCTCCAACCATTTCCACAACTGCGGCTGACGGCGCGTAATAGGCCGAGCCGGTCTTCAGCAAATTCACAATCTCAGCGCCGCCCTTGCGGGTGCGCTCGACGATAGCATCGATGCGTTCTTTTGGAAGCAAGTCCGGCAGGGGGATGCCTGCAACAGTGGAATAGCGCGGCAGGGGCACCATGTCATCTCCATGCCCGCCTAGAACGAACGAGTGCACATTCTCCACCGAGACGCCGGCTTCCTGAGCGACGAACGCGCTCATTCGCGAGGAGTCCAGCACTCCAGCCATGCCAATCACCCGATGCTTGGGGAATCCGCTAACCTTGAATGCCGCCTGGGCCATGGCGTCCAGCGGATTCGTGACTACGATCAGGACGGCGTCAGGCGAATGCTTTACGATTTGCTGAACAACAGCTTTTACAACGTCGTAGTTGGCGCGGAGCAGATCGTCGCGGCTCATCCCGGGCTTGCGCGGAAAGCCAGCGGTCATCACGACAATGTCGCTGTTCGCCGTGGCACTGTAGTCCCCAGTATTTGTGGAGATACCAATCGCGCGCGAGTCCGTGCGCGTGATGGGCCCGGATTCGAGCATGTCGAGCCCCTTACCCGCGGGAACTCCTTCGAGAATATCCGTGATGACGACGTCGGCGAGATCGGCGTCAACGATGCGCTGGGCAGTGGTGGAACCAACGAATCCGGAGCCGACTACAGTGACCTTGCTACGCATTCCGCTTTTCTCCTGGGTTCAAGAATGACTGGAAAAGCCGCGCCGCCAATTACTGTGCGGTCGCGACACCTTGCATGTTTTCGATGATGGAAGCCGCGAATGCCGAGGTGCTTACTTTGGTGGCGCCTTCCATCAAGCGCTCGAGATCGTAGGTGACGCGCTTTTGTTGGATGGTGCGAGCGATTCCATCTTCGATCAGGCGCGCCGCTTCGCTCCAACCGATAAAATCAAACATCATGGCGCCGGAAAGCATCACCGAACTTGGATTGATAACGTCCTTGTCCGCATACTTGGGCGCAGTGCCGTGGGTAGCCTCAAAGCAACCGTAGCCGTCACCGATGTTGGCCCCCGGAGCCATCCCCAGTCCGCCCACTTGCGCGGCACACGCGTCCGATAGGTAATCGCCATTCAAATTCGGAGTGGCCAGCACCTGGTATTCGTCAGGGCGCAGCAGAACCTGCTGAAAAATGGAATCGGCAATTCGGTCATTGATCAGCAATTTCTGTTTCCATTGACCCTTCCCATGCGTGGCGTAAATGGCGTCCAGGGTTTTCTTGACCTCGTCGTAGAGGGATTTTTTAAATGAGTCCGTAGCTTGTGCGATGCCAGGTTCGATCATGGCGGCATTTTGCTCGACCGTTAGATGGGAATTCTTGTCGAGGTTATCGAGGATCCAGCTTTCGCGTTCGCTGATCACCTGCGCGCGAAATTCTTCGCGAGCTAGCTCGTAGCCCCAATCGCGGAACGCGCCCTCCGTAAATTTCTGGATGTTGCCTTTGTGCACCAGCGTAACGCTGCGATTCTTTTTTGCGAGGGCGTGCTGCACGGCGCGCCTCACGAGGCGCTTGGTTCCGGTGGGAGAAATCGGTTTGATGCCCACGCCGGAATCCCAGCGAATCTGCTTGCCGGTGCCTTTGAGCATTTCGTTATTTAGAAATTCCAAGACGCGCTTCACTTCGGGTGTGCCAGACCGCCATTCAATGCCAGCGTAAACATCTTCGGTATTTTCGCGGAAGATGACGATATTCATAAGCTCGGGATGTTTGACGGGGGAGGGAACTCCCTGGAAATAGCGAACCGGCCGCACACAAGCGTAAAGATCAAGAATTTGGCGCAGCGCGACGTTGAGCGAGCGGATTCCGCCGCCGACCGGCGTGGTGAGCGGGCCCTTGATGGCCACGCGAAAATCGCGAATGGCGTCAACCGTTTCATCGGGCAGCCACTTTTGAAATTGGTTGAAGGCTTTCTCTCCGGCAAAAACCTCGAACCAGGCAATGCGGCGCTTCCCGCCATAGGCGCGCGCGGCCGCGGCATCGAAAACGCGCCGGGAAGCCTTCCAGATGTCGCGGCCCGTGCCGTCACCTTCGATAAACGGAATGATGGGAGAATCGGGGACGTGGAATTTGCCGCCGGCATATTCGATCGGCTTGCCGTCGGCAGGGATCTGGTTTCCGTTGTACGCCGTTTTCATAGCCCGCTCCTAAGAGAATCTGCAATTGCGAATCGTAAACATTATCATAGCGGGCCGCGCGGTTACATCGGTCATAAACTGGCTACGTTTTCGAAGCGCAAGGGGCGCTGTCTTCTAGGCTGATTCGTCGTACTCGCGCAACTGACTCGCTAACCAATCCCGCGTGGGTCTCGATCAGTTTAACGGGATTGGGGGTGCTTCCTGTTCAAGTTAGGGTACCCCGGGGGTGTTTTTGCTAAGAGTATCATTCTAAACGACTTATTCTATACCAGCGCGTAAGCTTATCATTCTAAGGGATTTTAAGTTACTGTGTTTCTAACTCTTAGCTCGAAAACTCAGAAGAGTATCAAACTAAAGGAGTTGCGTAGGTAACTGAAGAGGATGAGTAGTTAGCGGCAAGTGGGCTATAAACGAACTCCTTTTTCTCAAGTGACAGCAAGCAGGCACAAGTACAATCCTCTTACGCTGCCAGTCAAACGTATAACACAATTTTCCTGTTAAGTAAAGGGTGAAGTACAGTAGAGGTAACTGACTACGTGTGTTCAACTTAGCAGGCGAGGCGGGCCAGGGTTGGCTGGCCCGCTGCCGGCGTAACCGCTAGAAGATGAACTTCGCTCCCAATTGCAGAATGCGTGGAGCGAGCGCGGTGTTGAAGTTCGAGGTGGGAAGGCCGAAAGTGGTCGAGCGGTTCAGGCAGGAAGCCTTCCCGGGAGGAGGTCCGGGGACACTGCAGGAAGTAAGCGCGTACTGGTTGGTGTTCACGGCGAAGACGTTATTTGCGTTAAATACGTTGAAGGCTTCCAGAATCAGCTGGAACTTGGCTCGTTCGCTGATGGGCAAATCTTTTGTGATGCGCGGGTCAAAACTGGAATTTCGCGGCAGATAAAACGTATCGCGGCCCACACCTGGGAAACGCGCGGTTCGAGAATTGCCAGTCGTGTTCAGATCTCCGGCGACTAAAGCGCTGTACGGCTGGCCGGATTGGATAGCGAAGATCCCGCTAAACTCCCAATAACCTAGAAGAAAGCGCGGTACACCGGACAGGCCTTGGGCATAGGTGTCGAGATTCCAGATGCCGCTCAACACGAAGCGGTGGCGTTGATCGTTCTGACCAGGCCCCCGGTCGGCGCGCAACATCGTGGGAAACTGAACCATTTTGGCATCGTCAAAGCTGCCGGGGACAACGGCTGTAGCGTCAGGATTGTCGTCAATCACCTTGCCTAACGTATAGGCGCCGGCAAACTGGAAACCGCGGCTCATACGTTTGGAAAGTTGGAGGATGAGGCCGTGGTAGATAGAATTCGCCGTCCCTTCAAATTGCAGGATGCGATTAAAGCCGGCAATTGGCCGGACTGCTGAATACGTCAGATAGTTGACGCTTCTTAACGGAGCGCCACCGCCGTCATTGACGAGAATCGTGGAGGTGTTAAGCACAGGATTTAGATTGACATCGCGCGTACGTTGGATGTGGGTGCCCTTAACGCCTAGATAGGAGACGCCAACAGAGAAATCACGTCCCAAGGCGTGTTCAAGACCGAGGCTCCATTGCTGCACGAAGGGCTGGCGGTAGTTTTTATCGAAAACGAAGATAGTCGGAGGGTTCGGTTTGCCGCCGGTGGGCGCAGCGCACGTTGTTCCCGGGGCACCGCACTTGTTATTGGGATATTTGGGGACATCGCTACCGCTGAAGCCCAGTGTGGCAACGTTAATGCCATTATTAGACATGGCCGTGCCGTAGAGAATCGAAGGAGTGCGGCCGTAAAAGATTCCGTAGCCCGCCCGAACTACCAAGCGGGACGTCGGACTCCATGCGATTCCGACGCGGGGCTCGGGGGAGTTCCGTGGATTCGGGATGCGGCTCGTATCGAATCCAGCAGTGGAGAGTGTAGGGTTGCGGGTGGTGGGCTGGTCGACGCGTTGATAGTCATAGCGTACGCCGAGATTCAAGGTGAAGCTGCGGCTGGCGCGCCACTCGTCCTGCGCGAAGAAAGATGTCTCGAATAGATTCGGGTTTGTGGTGGGTCCGGTGGTTCCGGTGCCGGCAAACGCTTGGGCCAGGGTGGCGTCCGTCGCGGGATTGGCCTGTGCTTTGCCTTGCAGATTGCGACCGAAGGCCTCCAGGCTGGCAAAATTGAAGCTGCCGGAAAAGTTACCCGGAAAGAAGTTTGCGATCTGGTCGCGAATAAAGTCGACGCCAAACTTGAAAGTGTGAGGTCCACGCACCCAGTTGAGGGAGTCTCCCCACTGCTGCCGGCGGATGTTCGTAAAGCGCGGGCTAAAGAAGTTTCGACCGACCACGAGCACGGGGGCTCCGACTTGCCGGACGACAGCTTCGGGATTAGAGCTGTTGGCCAGGCCAGGCTCATCATCACGCACATAGGAAAATGAGGCCACGTTGACAAGCCGGTCGGTTAGAGAAGAGGTCAAGCGCGCGGATGCGGTGTCCGTGGTAACGAGGGACGTCCCAGTGTGCTCGAGAGAATTCTGCGATCCGCCATTTTCGAAGTTCGCGCCGGTGAATCGCTGGCTATTGATGCGGCCGGAAAGAAGATGTTTTTGGCTAATGTGCCAGTCCACTTTGCCAAGATAGACATTTTGGTTCTGGGTGCGGGTCCAGGATTGAGCGCGCGGCGTGAGGTAGGCGAGCGCGTCCTGCTCGGCAGGAGTGAGAGGCCGTCCCGGAAAGCCGGGAGGAAAGAGCAAAAACACAGTGTTCGGGAGGGTATTGCGCTGGCCATCGTAATCGAAAAAGAAAAACAGTTTGTCGCGAAGGACCGGGCCCCCGAGATTTCCGCCGAACTGGTTAAAGTGCAGCGGCGCCTTTGGTAATTTTCGGGACTTGGTAATGCTGTCCTGAGCATTGAGCGAAGTGTCGCGATAGAATTCAAACGCGGTGCCATGCCAATCATTGGTACCGGATTTCGTGACGACGTTAATGACGGCGCCTCCCGCACGGCCATATTCGGCAGAGTACGAATTGGAGTTTACTTGGAACTCAGCAACAGCATCCTGGCTGAATTGGTAGGGGGCGCGGCCTGTTCCGGTGCGGCCAAGAGTCTGGCCGAAAAACGTGTTGTTGTTGTCGGAGCCGTCGACGACGAGGGAGTTCAAAGTGCCACGCTGTCCGGCGAAACTGATGTCACCGCCGCGCGTATCGCGGGTGACACCGGGAGTCAACAGAACGAAGTCAATAAAATTCCGACCAAGCACGGGGAGATTGGCGACCGATTGACTGTTGACGGTCGTACTGACCTGGGATCTGGTCGTCTCGACCACCGGCACCTCGGCTGAGACTTGGACCTGCTGCTGCTGTCCGGCCAATGGGAGGGTAAGAGACAGATTAATTCGAGCACCCACGGTGACTTGGACATCTTTGCGAGTGAGGGTGGAAAATCCCTGGCCTTCAACGGTTAGTTCGTAGGGGCCGACGAGAACAAGCGGAAAGCGGAAGAAGCCCCCCGTATCCGTGGTGGTGGTGTAGGGGGTGTTCGTGGCGGTGTTGCGGGCAGTGACGGATGCGTTGGCGATGGCTCCGCCGTTCTGATCGACCACGGTGCCCTCAATGGAGCCCTGGTTGCCACCCTGACTGCGGACTTGCGTGACCATTCCCAGGATGAGAACGGCGATAACAACCATTCTTACGAGTTGTGACTTAAACATTGTGTTGCGTTCTCCTCAGTACTTGAAACCAAAAATCAATATTTGCGAACGAAGATCAAGGAACGTGGCGCTCGGGAAAGTGGAAGCATACCGAAGGCGTCGCGAAGGAGCAAGTATCCGGCTGTGGATTATTTTGCGAGTGACTGCTTGCGCAGCGCACGGCCCGCGAGCGCGCCGGTGTATTTGCCCTGGTCGATTGCGAGCGTGCCGTTGACGAGCACATATTTGATGCCGGTGGCAAGCTGCTCGGGATGCTCATAGGTGGCTTGGTCGGCGATGGTGGCGGGGTCGAAGGCGATTACGTCGGCGTAGTAGCCTTCGCGGAGAAGGCCGCGTTCCGGTATATGGATAAGCTGCGCGGTCTGGCTGCTACCGGCGCGGATCGCGACGCGCAATGGTAGAACTTTTTTTTCGAATACGTAGAGTCGGAGCTTGCGCGGAAATGTGCCGTAGAGGCGCGGATGGCCAGCCGAGCCATCGGAGCCGGTCATGACCCAGGGTTGCTGCATGAAGCGTACAACATCGCTTTCATCCATATTGAAGGAGGCTACAGAGAGGCCGGAGAGCTTTCGTTCGCGCATGACCTGAAGCGCAGCTTCAACAGGGGGCAGATTTTTTTCTTTGGCGACTGCCGAAAGCTTCTTGCCTACGATTTCCGGCGCCTCCGACGACGTGAAGAGCAGGGAATCGGCTCCGCCGCGACGCTTCAGATTTTCGGTGACTTCCTGCAGGAGACGCTGGCGCAGAGCTGCGTCATCGAGGCGCGCCAGAATTTCGTCGCGCTTGCCGGCCTGAGCCCATGGCGGCAGGAGACTGGCAACGAGGCTGGAGCCCGACGCGGTGTAGGGGTACTGGTCCGCAGTGACGTCGAGTCCCTCGGCGCGAGCCTCTTCGATCATCGCGATGGCTTCGACGCTCTTGCCCCAAACTTGCGGTCCCAGCGCTTTAATATGCGAAATGTGCACGGGAATCTTAGCTTCCCGCGCAATGCGAATGGTTTCGGCAATGGAGCCCAGGACACCGATGGAGTAGGAGTCTTCGTCGCGCATATGCGAATCGTAGTAGCCACCAAATTCACCGGCGGCTTTAGCCAGCTCGATGACCTCTTCGGTCTTGGCGAAACTCCCCGGAACATAGAAAAGACCAGTCGAGAGGCCGAATGCGCCTTCGCGCATGGCCGCACGGACGAGCGATTGCATGCTTTCGACTTGAGCGGCGGTGGGCTGAACATCGCCGGGGCCGAGGATTTCGCCGCGGACGGCGCCGTGTCCGACCAGGAGAGCAGCATTCGTGCCGATGCCTTGCTTTTCCCAGGCTTCGAGAATTTTCGCGGGATGAGGGGAGCCGCCTCCGTCATTGCCCACTATGACCGTGGTGACGCCCTGCATCAAGTAATTGAGATTGTTGTTACGGCTGGCCGATGAGAGATCAGAGCCGGCGTGAGTGTGAGGATCGATAAAGCCGGGGGCAACGATCAGGCCGCGTGCGTCGATCGTGCGAGCGGCGGTAATTTTGACTTTGCGCGCATCGCCGAGGAACGCAATGCGGTCACCGCGGATGCCAATGTCAGCGACGCGAGGGGCGCTGCCTGTTCCGTCGATGATGCGGCCGTGCGTGAGCAGCAGGTCAAGTTGCTGGGCGGGCCTGCGCTCATGGCTTGGCGTGATGTTGCCACTGGGATGCTGATGGGTGTTTGGAGGGCGCGAGTTCTGCCCGGGGCGCTCCGGATGCGGAAGCGTGGATTTAGCGGCAGCGAGGGCCACGCTTAGCAGTAACCCCAGCACGATCATGGGGTGCCCGCGGATCGAACGGCGAAAACTTGCAAGTGTGGAAGGCATATCGGCGCGCCGAACATATGGTAGCTGCTTGCGAGTGTCAAGGGGCGCGGCGATAACAAGAAAGCGGAATGATTTGTTAACGATGTGGCGGGGGAAGCGCCGCCGAACTTACCGGCGAGCGCGAAAAGGCTGCGAACTACTACATAAAGTTAAGAGCGAACGGACATGTTCGAAGCCAGGTATGGGCGGCGCGCGCTATTCACAATTTCCATGCTACGCAATTAAAACTTGTTCCACAGGAATTGGTTGTAGACCTCGTGGTGATATTGCACTTCCGGGGCTTTGACTAAGGTGCCCAACAGCCGCGGGCAGCGATCGGCTGAAGCCTGCTTCAACTCGGCGTAGCGGGCCTTAACGTCTGCCCCAAAAAGCTTGCTCGTCCAGTCCGCTTTGCGGAAGTCCTCCAAAGCGGTGTAAATATTGTCTGGAAGATATCGCTCGGCTTGGCGCAGATTTTTAATCTTGGCTGTGTCCCCTTCGATGCCAGTCCGGAAAATCGAATACATCACCATATAAGGATTGGCGTCCGGGGCTACCGAGCGAACTTCCACACGCATGCTCTTTTCGTTGCCGATAGGGATGCGAATCATCGACCCGCGATCGACCGGGGAGGCCTTGATCTGGTTGGGCGCCTCAAAGTGGGGATCCAGGCGGCGATACGCGTTCACGCTGGCATTCAGAAGCAGGCAGATGTCATTTGCGTGCGTGAGGATGCGATCGACAAACGACCAGCCAAACTTGCTGAGTTTTTCTTCTCCCTTGGGATCCCAACATAAATTCTTGCCAGCCTTGCTGACGGAAACGTTGGTATGCATGCCGTTGCCATTGACGCCGAGGACCGGCTTAGGCAAGAAACACGCCGTCAGACCCATGCGCGTGGCCACCTGCCTGCAAATTAATTTGTAGAGCTGAATTTGATCGGCCGCGGCGACCACCTCGCCGTACCCGTAGTTGATTTCGAATTGCGAGGGCGCCACTTCCGGATGGTCTTTCTCGTTCTGGAAGCCCATCGCGCGCTGCACTTCCGCCGTGGTATCGATAAACGTGCGCAGCGGATCACCGGGCAGGGAATGGTAGTAACCGCCGGTGTTTACGTATTCAAATTTACCTGTCTCGTTGTAGGCGCGCTCGGCGTCGGAGCCATTGAAAAGGAATCCCTCAATTTCATTGGCGGCATTGAGGGTGTAACCTTCGGTCTTGTGCAGTTCGCCGGCAAAACTTTTCAGCACGCCACGAATATCAGCGCTATATGCCGAGCCGTCTTTGTCGATCACTTCCCCAAAAACCAGCACCTTGCCGGAGCCAAATACGTCCGCGGGGGCCCAATAAAACGCGCCCCAGTCCATCGCCAGCCGCAAATCGCTCTCACGCTGCGCGGTGAACCCGCGGATGGACGAGCCATCGAAGGTCAGATTGTCCCAGCTCTTGATGAGAAATTTCTTGTCGTAATCCAGCATGTGCAATCGGCCTTCCAGGTCGCTGAAGAGCACCGTGACGGCCTTGATGCGCTTTTCGTCGGTGAGATACTTGATGCGCGCTTCTTGGATTTTGTGCGCGGCCACGCGATTCCTGCGTTGCTCCTTGGCCTCCAGGTTCAATTGCTCCAGTTCGTCGTAGGGGAGCGCCAGGAAATTACGAAGTTCGTTGGACATTAGTCTCCTCGATGGAAGGTATGCTGCTGACACGGCTCAAGACAGGCGCCGTAGGCTACGAATGCTAGGTCCAGACGTTCAGCAGGCAAGGCAAAAAAATAACGCAAGAAACCAAGCGCGTCAAGCGAAGGGCTTGTGGAACAGAAAAGTCTGGATTCAGGATACTTATCGTTCCAATTCAAAAAGTTGATGAGTTGAGGGCGCGGCGCACCGAATCGAGCCCAAGATGCCGAGCAACAAACTTCAGTCGAGCAACAAACTTCAGTCGTAGTATTCCTGGCCAAGATGTGTGATTAGCTCCTGACCCATCATCCAGCGCAGCGTGTTCTTCAGCTTCATAGATTGAATGAAGAGATCGTGTTCGGGATAAAGGTTCGGCGCCGTCATCGGCGCTTTGAAATAGAAGCTCAGCCACTCTTGAATGCCGCGCATCCCGGCGCGTTGCGCAAGATCGAGGAAGAGAACGAGATCGAGTACGATCGGAGCGGCGAGGATTGAATCGCGGCACAGGAAATCCACCTTGATTTGCATCGGGTAACCCAGCCAGCCAAAAATATCGATGTTGTCCCAGCCCTCTTTATTGTCGCCGCGCGGTGGATAGTAGTTGATGCGCACCTTGTGATGGATTTTGCCGTAGAGCTGCGGGTAGAGGTGCGGCTGCAAAATATATTCCAGCGCGCCGAGCTTGGATTCTTCCTTGGTTTTGAAGGAACTGGGGTCGTCGAGCACTTCGCCATCGCGGTTGCCGAGGATGTTGGTTGAAAACCACCCGTTCATACCGAGCATGCGCGCTTTGAAGCCTGGCGCCAGGATGGTTTTTATCAGCGTTTGTCCGGTCTTGAAATCCTTTCCGCAGATGGGAACGTTGTGCTCGAGCGCCAGAGCCTGCATAGCAGGAATATCGACGGTTAGATTGGGCGCGCCGTTGGCGAAAGGCACGCCGCTCGTGATAGCCGCCCAGGAATACAGCATCGAAGGGGCGATGGCCGGGTTATTCTTCTTCATGGCCTCGACAAATTTGCCGGGGGTCTGATGGACAGCGTCGGCGATGAGAAAGATCTCCGTGGAGCCGCACCAGGCGACCACAACGCGGTCGACGCCCGAGGTTTCTTTGAAATTTTTAATATCGTCTTTGATTTCGAGGGCCAGATCGTATTTGGTTTTGCCTTTCTTGACGTTGGTGCCGGACAAATTCTTGACGTAACTCTGGTCAAATGCAGCCTTCATCGGGCGAATCTTCGAGAGGAATGGCTTAGCTTGATCGAGATGCTTCTGCTCGAGCACTCCTGCTTTGCAGGCGGCCTGATAGGCGGTGTCCGGGAAAATATCCCAGCCGCCGAACACTAATTTGTCGAGCTCGCTGAGCGCCACAAAATCCTTAATCCGCGGCGAGCGCCCTTCCGTCCGCTTGCCGAGCCGTATCGTGCCCATCTGCGTCAGCGATCCCACCGGTTGGGCCGCGCCCTTCCTTACGAGCTCGACTCCCGCCATAAATGTGGTGCTTACGGCGCCCATGCCCGGTGTCAATATGCCCAATTTGCCCTTCGGCGGCGCAATGTTGGCCGGCCTGCGCATGCGTTTTGCCTCGATTCGCGTGGAATAAAAGTCTGTGCAAGCGCGCGAGTGACCTTAGAAGCGCGCGCTCAAAAACAAACTCTGTATGATGCGGGAATCGCGCCCGATTTGCAAATGCAGCAGCGAGGGGGCCGTGAATAAGTTCGCGATATCCGAACCTCGGTTTTGAATGCCACGAGGGTCAGTTAAATTGGTCGGTGCCCGTTGGCCTGCGTTAGAGTTCGGCGCTAGGCGCTGTCTTGCGGGAATTAGGCCTTATGTCCTCCTGGTAGGCTTTTCGAACACGACGACATTCATTGAGGAAGCGTTGGCTTTTGCGTCGAAACTGGCGCACCGGTAGGTCTTCAGAACGAGACAGCGCGAATAATGGAAAACGTGACAGGATGAAAAGCAGGAATGCGACTGCGGCAAGAACGATTACTTCCGACGCGTGTATTTCGAAATCGAGCCCGTCAGCGTCAGAAACGCCATCACCGACAAAGCACCCAGCATTGCGAAAGCGATCATTGAGCACCAACCTGTGAAGGTGTCTGTCTGATTATAGGGAATACTTGCAAGCCCAGTTCCATTCCCCAGACCTTTGTTTTGTTGAAGATACGTATGGGATTGAGGCCGTTATGAACCGTTGGGTCAAAAAGTGTCTCTTTTGGGAACACACCCTTTGACGCAAGTGCAGAGGGCAATACTAGGCCGGAGCTAGGCTAGCTCTTCATTAGCCGGATGGAACCGTCGCCGGTCCGCACGGTAAGCAAAGCTCCGCCGCCATTAATCTTGCCGCGCACCTCAGTCTTACTGATCCCGCCCTCTACCGTCACTGGGAAACCCAGGCTGATGCGGCCATCGTTCGTGTGCGCTTCCAGGTTTGCGCGAAAATCGTCAGGCAGCGTCAGATCGACGCTGCCGTCTCCCGTATGCACGCTCCACGTACTGGAAATTCGTGACCCGGGCAGGACCCTAGCGTCAATGCTGCCGTCCCCTGTATTCAGATTCAGCCCGTCAAAACGCCCAGCGATGCGGATGTGTCCGTCACCGGACTTCGCTTCCAACTGGCCGTCGAGGTTGCGCGCCTCGATGTGTCCGTCACCAGTACGCAATCGGATCTCACCTTTGGCGCCATCGAGCTTAATGTGTCCGTCGCCAGTATGAATATCCACGTTGCCGGCCAGCGCGTCTGATTCCACTGAGCCATCACCCGTCTCGACGGACAAATCGCCTTCGCGGGGCATGTGGATCTCAATTTTCAGCGACCGGCGCCTCGCGCAAAATACGCACCACATGTTCGGCACGCGTACATCCGCATCAATGCGATCACCTTCCTGGCGAACGTTGGCATGCACCTCCCGGTCAGAAATTTTCATACCCCACGTCTCGACGCGGATACTCACTTCTTTGGAATCGTTAGTCATAATCCGCACCTGCCCGTCGTTGGTGGCGACGTGCACCCGAGCGCGGCCGGAAATTGGATACGTTTTCGTCCACTGGTCTGCGCGAGCCGTAATTGCGGAGAGAGCCAGGAGCGAAATCGTGCTGAGAGAAAAACAGAGCGCTCGCCGGACCGAGGTTCGCCTGCATAGCCACTGCGGAAAATTAAGCCGCGCACTCAGCATTACGTTGGCCTCCGAATGGATCACAACCGCTCTCTACCCTTAAATACGGCGGGCGAGCCCAAAATGTTCCTTAACGCAGGCGCGTGCAGCTCCACGACACTAGTAGCCAGAGTCCACCGAGGGCGATCGCCGCCCCTTGGCCACGGAGTTTGATTGCGGCTTCGCGGGCACGGCAGCCCCAGGCTTCGGGCGCAGCGCCGCGAGAAATTCTTCCACCGGCAGGGTATTAAGGACGTCGGCTTTTTCGAGCCAGCCGCGCCGCGCCATCTGCACGCCATAACGCATCCACTCGAGATGCTGCACTCGGTGGGCGTCAGTGGAAATAACGATTTTGACGCCACGCTCTCTGGCCATGCGCAAATGTGTGTCCTTCAAATCCAGCCGGTCAGGATAAGCGTTGCATTCGAAGGCCACTTGGCGCTTCGCCGCCGCGTCCAGGACCTTCTCGATGTCGTACTCGAACGGGTCGCGACGCAGCAAAAGGCGGCCCGTCGGATGAGCGATAATTTGCGTATAGGGATTTTCAATCGCGGCCAGCAGCCGGTCGGTCATTGCCCCGCGGTCCATGCTCATGAACGAGTGTACCGAGGCGACCACGACGTCGATCTGCGCAAGCAGTTCGTCATCGTAGTCTATGCGGCCATCCTTGAGAATATCGACTTCGGCGCCGGCCAGCAGGCGGATCCCCAATCCGCGCGCATTTGCGGCGCGCATATTCTTCAGGTGCTGAACTAACCTTTTCTCATCGAGGCCATTGGCGATGGTGATCGATTTGCTGTGGTCGGTTATGGCGATATATTCATGGCCGATGGCCCGCGCGGCCTCGCACATTTCTTCGATTGTATTTTTGCCGTCGCTTGCTGTTGAATGCATTTGCACGTCGCCGCGGATATCTTGGCGACAAATCAATTTAGGCAGCCGATGTTCTTCGGCGGCTTCGATTTCGCCGCAGTTTTCCCGCAGCTCTGGCGGAATGAAATCGAGTTTCAGCTTGGCGTAAATTTCTTCTTCCGTCTTTCCTGCCACACGGCGCTCGCCTTTCAGGGTCGCCAGGCAATATTCATTGAGCGTATAGCCCATCTTCAAGGCCCGGCCGCGCAACGCAACATTGTGTTCCTTGGAGCCGGTAAAATAAATGAGCGCCGCGCCAAAACATTGCTTGTCTAGCAGGCGCACGTCCACCTGCATCCCATTGCCCAGCGTGAAGCTCACTTTATTTTCGCCCCGCGCCAGCATCTGATCTATGGGCGGATATTTCAATACATGCTCGGCCACGGCCTCAACAGCCTTCGGGGACGTATAGCCGTCCGCAAGCGTGACCAGTAAGTCGAGATCACCGGCAGTCTCTTTGCTGCGCCGCAGCGATCCTGCAACCGCTACAGATTCTATCGCTTTCCCGGTCGTCTTTATGTACGCCACCAGCATTTCCGCAGCGGCCTCGGCATTGTGCAACAGGTAGCGCCCCGACGATTTCTTGAAAACCTCGATGGCCTTTAAAATATTCTGTTCGGTTTTTTCTCCAAAGCCGGGGACATCGCGGAGCTTTTCCTCGCGCGCCAGCTTCTCCACATCTTCCACCGTTGCCGCTTGAAACATAGACCACAGCAACGCGGTTTTTTTGGGCCCGAGTGATTGCAGCTTCAGCAAATCCAGCAGGGTAGGCGGGAATTTCTTCAACAGCTTCTTGCGCAGGCCGTAATCCCCGGTCTTCAGAATCTCCGCAATGTGTTCGGCCATGCGATCACCGATTCCCGGCAGCGCGGTCAGGTTTTCGGGGTCTTTGGCGAGTTCATCGACGCGCTCTGTGAGGCTGAAAATCAGCTCCGCCGCTTTCTCGTAGCTGCGATAGCGCCCGATGATGGCGCCGTCGATTTCCAAAAGCTGCGCCGTCTCGCGCAGGATGCGAGCAATATCGCGGTTTTCCATATTGCAGAATTATACGGCGGAAAGCTCTTCGCGGCCCAGCTTAAGCTCCGAAGCCACGACGTAAGAGGCGCTCCGGACAAAAACGCCTGGCCGAGCATGAGTTACCGGCGGACGAATCTACCGTAAAAGAGAATCGCGGCGATGGACTTGGCGTCTCGCAGCTTGCCAGAGCGCATCATCGATTCGATCTCGCGCACTGAAAACGGCCGGCTTTCGATTCGTTCATCGGACTCCGGCCGAGCCACGCCGGCCCGCAGTCCTTCCGCCGCATACACCAGCATGCGCTCGCTCACAAATCCCGGCGTCGGGAACACATCCATCATCTTCGTAAATCGTCGCGCCGTGTAGCCGGTTTCTTCCACGAGCTCGCGTCGCGCGGCCACGAGAGGCTTTTCCCCCGGCTCGATTCGTCCGGCCACCAACTCCCACAAAAACTGCCCCGCCGCATGGCGGTACTGGCGAATCAAAAGGATCCGCCCCGCGGGCAATACCGGGAGAACCACAACGGATCCACCGTGCACAACCAAGTCACGGGTCGCGACGATCCCGCCAGGCTCGACCACGCGGTCTCGTCGCACAGAAAACACGCGACCGCGATACATCCATTTACTCTCGAGGATGCGTGCTTTGTTTATTTGCTTTTTTTTGGCTGCCATTTACCTTCGCTTCCGCTCCACCCTAAGAGTTCCTGACTACCGACTTTTGCTCTAGAACCTGCCCAGCCGGATGCGCACAACGGCCGGCTCCTGGTGGAACCTCAAGCCCCGGTCTGTCTCGTCGCCATTCCATAGCCGCACCGCTTTCCAAACTCCGTTGTCATAGGCGCCCTCCTCGGCCGAGAGGATCTGCATACGCAATCCTGGCAGCCGTCCGGGAATGTGAAAACTGACACTGGCGTCCACTCCCGTTACCAGGAACTCATCCGGCCCAAGCTGCGCCACCAAGGCGACGCCATGAGCGTCAGTAGTCCCGGGCGGCCGCCGACCATCCTGCTGGGGAAAGCCATACGAAACTGTCGCCTGCCAGGTGCCAAAATCCAGCTCCCGCCGCACCTGGCCTGGCTCTTCCACGGAGGTTTTCAGTTTGCCTTCGAAATTCCACTTAGCGATTTCCCCGCTCATCGGCCCGAGCAGCGCAAAGTTCCTGGCGTGTGCTTTGCCGCTTACGTCTCCAAGGGCACTTCCGCCTCTTTGGTCCACTCCGAAAGGGGAGAAGCCGATTGCGCCCTCACCTAGCGCATAAAACAGGAACTTGGCAAAGTTGTCGCTTCTTCCGGTTTCGGGTATCCATAGAGGATTGTCCGGCCGATGATACGTGCGCATGATCTCCTGAACCACGTCGGAGTCAGCGCTGTAGATGTCCGGACCAATCATATCCACGGCAGGAGCCAATACGCGCCACAGTCCCACGAACTTTTGCACCGCCCCGCCGCTAGGATATTGAATGCCGGGGTTGGGGATGCGCCGCTCGGGCAGTTCCGCGGGCGGATAACTGACCCACACGTTAATGTAAAGTGGAATCGCAAATTCAGCCTTGCCCGCTGCGGCAATCTCGTTGATATAGCGCGCTTGATGATAGACCTGGAAGGTCTCATCCGCTTCGGCACCGAACACCTGGCTCCAAGTACCGGGCTTCTTATGGACAATGGCCAGCAGCGCGGCGGGAACCTGGGCCGCAAATGCCGCGTTCGCTTCCGGAGAAAAGTCGCGCACGCTGCCGACGTTGCCCGGTTCGTTTTCTACCTGCACTAGAATGACGGTGTGCTCGTTGCCATCGAGCGCCTTCAGATGGCGCATCAGCGCCGCAAACGCGGCCTTGTCTGCCTCTAGATTTGCGCGTGAGTTTGCCGAGAGGACGTCAATCGGTTCGCCATCGGCCTTGATCACGCGCGGAAACCGCTTGGTGTCGATTTTCACCCACTCCGGCACGTAATGCATGTTGCCGTTTTTCCAAGTGCCGAACCACAGCAGTACCAGGCGCAGGTGGTGCTCGCGCGCCCCTTTCACGAGCTGGTCTACATTGCCAAAGTCGAACTTTCCCGGTTGGGCTTCCAGCTGCTCCCAATAAACCGGAGCTTCCACCGTGTTGGCGTGCAGCGCGGCGAGCGATTTCCAGACTTCCGGCAACTCCGACGGCCACCCACTGGAGTTGTGAATTTGCCCCCCGAGAATCAGGTACGGACGCCCTTCCACGAAGAGCGCCCAGCGCCCATCCTTCTCGACAAGCTTGGGAGCTTGCGCAGCGAAAGCCAGTGGAATCGCAATCAAGGCAAGCAAAATTAGAACCAGGAAGCGGTGCAAAGCACTCATGAGAACTAGCCTCGCGCACAATATAATCGGGCACCGCGAACCACGCAAGTGCCTCAGATCTGATGGGCAGCTGCCGCCCGGGCAAATAACCGCTTATTGCTTCGGGTGCGCAACGGTGGGCGAGAAATTCAACCGCACGGTCAATTTACTTCGGCGGGGCCACTGGCGGTCGTCGTTGCACGGAATTTAATAAGGTCTATTCCGGACTATTAGGCCTATAATCTGCGGCCAGTATGCCAATTAGCGCAGGATCCAAACTCGCCCCTATGAAATTCTCGCGCCCGCCGGTGCGGGAGGAATGGGCGAGGTCTATCGCGCGCGCGACACCCGGCTGGAGCGCACGGTGGCCATCAAAGTTCTTCCTGCGCATCTCTCTTCGGATCGGTGCATCCTTTTGAGGTAGTCTCTATCACAGCTATCGTGCACGCTTATGAGCATTGATACACTGATTGTGGACGACGAAAAACCTGCGCGCGATGAACTCGCCTTCCTGCTCAAGGGCTTTCCAGAAATTAATTTAGTTGCGCAGGGAAGGAATGGCCTTGAAGCTGTCGCACTGATCAAAGAGCATTCCCCGGACCTCGTCTTCCTCGATGTGCAGATGCCCGGGCTGAATGGCCTGGGCGTGGTCAAAAAGCTCGTCGACCGCAAGCTGAAGGTCCCGCACATTATTTTTGCCACGGCATTTGACAATTACGCGGTCCACGCTTTTGAAGTGAATGCGGTGGATTACATTCTGAAGCCGTTCGATAAGAACCGCATAGCAAAAGCTATTCAGCGCGCCAAGAAAATGCTCGAGGCGCACGCTTCAACCGCGGAACGGCTCGAGTCTCTCGTGAGTCAGCTCGGCACCGCCAAGACCTCGCAACCGGTGAAGCTCCTGGTCAAGTCGCAACAGCGCCTTTTGCTCGTGAATGCCGACGATGTGATTTACGCCTCCATTGACGATGGAACGATTACCGTTGTGGCCCGCGAGGCCGAGGGCTCGTCGAATTACCGCACCATCGAAGAATTGCAGGCGGCCCTCGATTCCGATTCCTTCTGGCGGGCCCACCGTTCCTACTTAGTAAACATAAACAATATTAAAGAAGTAGTACCCTGGTTTAAATCCACCTACCAGCTCAAAATGAACGACAAGAAACAAACCGAAATCCCCGTCAGCCGCGCGCAAACCAAACGCCTCCGTGAACTCTTCAAGCTCTAGACCGGCCCCTTGCCCAGCAAGTATTCGCTTTACGCTGTCATTCTTGGACCACTTCGCGCAATGGACATGGTAAAGACTTCGAGCCTTGCTACAAACCTGCTTCGAAGACTTCATAGCTATCTTAAAAGAACAGACAGAAGGGGCCTGATCCTTCTCTTTGTCTCGTCGTTACCGTGTCGAAAGGATTGGAGCTCAAATCTCCGACAAAACCGCGAGGAACTGTTTACTCCCGTCACCACAACACCAGTTGGGATTGTTTTCCCCCTGTGCTAGCATCGCTGCTACACCTTTCTCCATGGATTTTTCTCTTAGCGACGACCAGAAACTGATTCGCGACACCGTACGCCAATTCATGGAAGCCGAAGTCCGCCCGGTCATCCGCGAGTACGAGCGCCACGAAAAATTTCCCGCCGACGAAATTCGCCGTTTGGGCGAGCTCGGCTGCTGCGGCATGCAAATTCCGGAACAATGGAGCGGCGCCGGGGCGGACACGCTCTCCTATGTCCTGATGC
>JRHI01000458.1_pt1 | contig 44363 bp, 36 predicted proteins | sample 215371 | NCBI WGS metagenome assembly JRHI01 (sample SAMN02929681, study PRJNA255918) | sediment metagenome | biome: cave system; feature: Ice Cave; material: Sediment; isolation source: sediment from deep within a dark volcanic ice cave with no known source of... ... | reverse complement strand
GTGGATGCCACGAGTCTACACTCTGAACTCCGCTAAGTAAACGGTATTGGACTAGCCCTGGAGCTCGCCCTCGAGGCGGCGCGCATGCCCGGACGCGCCGACGGCGCGGTACAGGCGCAGCGCCTCCCGGAGCCCGGCCTCGTCGCCGTGCAGGCGGCCGAGCTCCTCGCGCAGGAACGGCTCGCAGGTGGTGGCGCCGATCTCGGCGGAGAGCGCGAGCGCCGAGTCGATGTCGGCGAGGACCATTTCGTCGGCGACGCTGCCCTCGGTCACCCGCAGCACCCGCGCGCGCACCAGCAGGGCATGGCACGCGACCACCCGCGCCCCCTGCCGCCGCGCCACCTCGACCGCATCCTCGGCGGCCTGCCGCGCGCCCCACGCGTCGCCGCCGGCGAGACGCGCCCGGGCCAGGTACGCGAGCAGCCTCCCCTCCTCGAAGTGCAGGCCTCGGGCGCGTCCCTCCTCCACTCCGCGGGTCAGCGCCGCGGCCGCCTCCTCCCAGCACCCGGAGCCGAGGTGCGCGATCCCGACCGCCATCAGCGCGGCGAGGTGGAAGGCACGGTTGCCGGTCTCGTCGGCGATCCGGACCGCCTCCTCCGCCATCGCGGCGGTGCCCTCGCCCTCGCCGGCGAGATCGCGCAGTCGCACCGAGGTGGTGAGCACCCAGCAGACCATCTCCGCCTCGGCGCGCTGCCGGGCGAGGGCGAGGACGCCGTCCATCTCCGGGAGCGCCTCGGCAAGCCGCCCCATCAGCGCCATCAGCTCGGCCCGGATCCGGATGGCGCTGTGGAGTGAGCTGTAGCCCCAGTACGCAACCCCCACCCCGTGGTCACCATGGCAGAGGGCGATCACCTTCTCGGCGAGGTCGAGGCCGGCGCCCAGGGGCCCGGCGTAGGTGCAGACCAGCGGCGAGTCGATCCACAGCGTGGCCATGCGGTCGACGTCGTCGCTTCGGTCGGCCAGCTCCGCCGCCTCCTCGAAGCACGCCCGCGCCTCGGCGAATCTGCCCGCGACGAGCTTCGCCGTGCCCGGGATCTGGATGATCGCGGCCAGCAGCCCGGCGTCGCCGAGCCGCTCCGCGAGCCGCCTGCCGGTGGCGACCAGCTCCTCGATCTCGCCGGCGGCGAGCCCCGTCCTCGCGCCCGACTGCACCAGGCGGATGCGGACGGTGACGCCGAGCTCGAGGACCGCGTCGGTCTCCTCGATGCCCTCGAGGAGGACGAGGGTCCTCCGCCAGCGCCGCATCGCCTCGTCGAGGTCGCCGCGGATCGCCCAGGTCGCCGCCCGCGCGTGCCAGCGGGCCGCCTCCAGCTGCTCACCCGCCCGCTCGAAGTGCGATGCGAGAAGGGCGGCGCGCTCCTCGAGCCGGTCGGGCTCGAGCTCCACCACCGCACGGGCCACCCCGGCGTGGAGGCGGGCGCGGCGCTCGGCGAGCAGCGAGCGGTAGGCGACCTCCTGGGTGAGCGGGTGCCAGAAGCGGTACTCGGCCACCGCGCCGTGCTCCACCGCCAGGGTGAGCTCGGCGGCGCAGAGACCATCGAGGGCCTCCTCCACCGCGTCCCGACCGGTTCCGAGAACCGCGATCAGCACCGCCGGCGAGAAGGTGCGTCCGATCACCGCGGCGGTCTGGAGCACGTTCTTGTGCTCCGCGGGGAGGCGGTCGATGCGTGCGGCCAGCACCGCCTGCACGCTGGGCGGAACCGACACCTGGTGGAGCGGGCGGGTCAGGCGGTACGCGCCCGGGACGCCGGCGAGCGTGCCCTCCTCGACCAGGGCTCTGACCACCTCCTCGACGAAGAAGGGGTTGCCGCCGGTGTGCTCGGCGACGAAGCCGAGGAGGGTGGCGAGCGACGGGTCGGCACCGGTCAGACCCCCGACCAGGTCGGCGACCGCCGCACCCTGGAGAGGCCGGAGGGGAAGCTGGCGGTAGTAGGAGTGGCGCATCCACCGGGCCGTGAACTCGGGCCGGAAGTTCGCCACCACCAGGGTCCGCGACCCCGAGAACAACTCCACCAGACGCTCGAGGAAGGCGGCGCTCTGCTGGTCGAACCAGTGCAGGTCCTCGAACACGAGGACCAGCGTCTCGTGCTCGCTGCGCCGCTGGGCGATCCGCCGCAGGGTGTCGGCGATCCGCCGCATCCGCACCTCGGGCGCCAGCGCGGGGGCCGGTCGATCCGGGTCGGGCACCTCCAGGAAGTCGAAGAGGAGCGGCAGGGAGTCCTCGAGACCGGGGTCGAGCGAGAGCAGCCGCGCGGAGACCCGGTCGCGGGCCTGCGCCGGGCCGTCGGTCTCGGTGATCCCGAAGACGTCCCGGAGCAGTGCGAGGATGGGCAGCAGGGGCACGTCGCGGCCGTGGGAGACGCCCGTGGTCCGCCGCACCGCGATGCCCCGTGCGGAGGCGGCGCGGGCGAACTCCTCGCACAGGCGGCTCTTGCCCACTCCCGCCTCCCCGACGACGCCCACCACCTGTGCCTGTCCCTCGGTGGCGGCGGCCAGCGCGTCCTCCAGAACGGCCAGCTCGCGGACGCGCCCGACCAGCGGGGATACGCCGAGGGCCCGGCCGCCGCGCCCGGCCGGAGGCTGCGTCGCGGGGCCCTCCAGGACGTAGGCCGGCACCGGCTCCCGAACCCCCTTCACCCTCACCGCGCCCAGCGCGCGGAGTCGGAACCACCCCTCGACGAGCCGGGCGGTGTTCTCGGTCACGTAGACGTGACCGGGCTCGGCCATCGCCTCCATCCGCTGGGCCAGCCCCACGGTGTGGCCGAGTGGCATCGGGTCGAGGTGCGGGCCGTCGCCGATCCGGCCCACGACCACCTCTCCGGAGTTGATGCCAAGTCGCACCTGGAGATCGAGCCCGTCGGAGCGGCGCAGCTCCTCGCCGTACTCGGCGATCGCGCCGGTGAGGTGCCAGGCGGCGTGACACGCCCTGCGCGCATGGTCCTCCTGGGCGGCGGGCGCCCCGAAGAGGGCCATGATCCCGTCGCCGGTGAAGGTGTCGACGGTGCCGCCGAACCGGCGCACCCCCTCGGCGAGGATCTGGACGAGCCGCCCCATGATCCCCGCCCACACCTCGGGGTCGAGATCCTCCTGGAGGTCCATCGAGCCCTTCACGTCGGCGAAGAGCACGGTGAGCTGTTTGCGCTCCCCCTCGACGACGGGAGGCTCGGGAAGCGCCTGCCCGGAGGCCGGCCCGCCCTGCTGGAGGGACGCACCGCACTCTCCGCAGAACCGGTCGCACGGCTCGTTGACCGTCCCGCACCCCGAGCATGGGCGTGCGATGGGAGCGCCGCAGTCGGCGCAGAACCTGCGCCCCGGGCGGTTGGCGCTCCCGCAGGCGGCGCAGGCGGCGCTCACCGGCCGGCCCTCCCGGCCCGGGACCGACCACTCATCGGTGCAGCGTACGCGGTGCCGGGTCGCCGCCGAGATAGGCGGCCCGCACCCTCGGGTCCCGCGCCAGCTCGCCGGCCGGTCCGCCGACGGTGATGCGACCGCTCTCCAGCACGTAGCCGCGATCGGCGAGGCTCAGGGCGCGATGCGCGTTCTGCTCGACGATGAGGATGGTGGTGCCCTGGAGGCGGATGTCCCGGACGATGTCGAGGACCTGCCCGGCGACGCGCGGCGCCAGCCCCATGGTCGGCTCGTCGAGCACCAGCAGCCGGGGCCGGCTCATCAGGGCCCGGCCGATGGCGAGCATCTGCTGCTCGCCGCCGGAGAGCAGGCCGGCGAGCTGCCCCCGGCGCTCGGCCAGGATCGGGAACATCGCATGGATCCGCTCCCGGCGGCGGCTGATCAGCCCGCGCTCGCGGCGCTGCAGGTATCCCCCGAGCAGCAGGTTCTCGCCGACGGTCAGCGCCGGGAACACCCGCCGGCCCTCGGGCACGTGGCCGAGCCCGAGGGCGGCGATCTCGTGAGCGCCGCGGGACGAGATGTCGTGACCGTCGAGGACGATGCGACCGGACCGGGCCGGGTGCAGCCCGCTCAGCGCTCGCAGCGTCGTGGTCTTGCCCGCGCCGTTGCCGCCGAGGAGGGCGACGATCTCGCCTTCGGCGACGTCGAGGGAGATGCCGGCGACGGCCTCGACCCGCCCGTACCGGCAGGTGAGCCCGCCGACCTCGAGCAGGCTCACGGCGGGGCCGCGCACAGGAGCCGGGCCTCCCCGGGGTCGGGCTCGCCCAGGTACGCCGCGACGACGCGCGGATCGTTCTGGATCTCGGCGGGCAGCCCGGCGGCGACGGTGCGTCCGTGGTCGAGGACGACGACCCGGTCCGAGACGGCCATGACCAGGGCCACGTCGTGCTCGATCAGCAGGATGGCGACGCCCAGGGCGCGGATCCGGCCGATGAGGCCGATCAGACCCTGCCTCTCCGCCGGGTTCGCCCCCGCCGCGGGCTCGTCGAGCAGGAGGACGCGGGGGTCGCCCGCCAGCGCCCGGGCGATCTCCAGCCGCCGGCGGTCGCCGTGGGCCAGTTCGCCGGCCCCGCGGTCGGCGGCGGCGGTGAGGCCGACGACGTCGAGGCAGCGGTGCACCGCCTCGAGGTCGGCCGCGGACGTGCCCCGCAGCATCCCCCCGCCGGACCCGGCGGGCCGGGCGAAGCACCCGGCCAGCACGTTCTCGGCGACCGACATGTCGTCGAAGAGCCGGCTGCTCTGAAAGGTGCGGGCGAGCCCGGCCGCGGCGATCCGGTGCGGGGGCAGCCCGAGAAGGCTGCGGCCGCCGAGGAGCACCCGGCCCCGGTGCGGCGCGACCGTCCCGGTGATGCAGTTGAAGGCGGTGGTCTTCCCGGCTCCGTTGGGTCCGATCAGGCTCACGACCTCGCCGGCGGCGACGGTGAGGTCGAGATCCGCGACCGCCAGGACACCGCCGAAGCTGCGGGCGAGCCCGTCCACCTCGAGCAGCGGTCCGGCGGCGCCGGCGGGGGGTCGCTCCACCCGGGCGGGCCGGACGCCCGGGCGCCCACCCAGCCGGCGGCGTCGCGCCGGCCACATCCCCTGCGGGCGGGCGATGATGAGAACGATCACCACGACGCCGAAGACGAGGCCGCGGACGTCCTGCACCGAGCGCAGCACCTCGGGAAGGCCGACCACCACCGCGGCTCCGAGCAGCACCCCCGGCCGGCTGCCGAGGCCGCCGATGATGACCACGAACAGCACCAGCAACGAGGTGAGGAAGGTGAAGTTCGACGGGTCGACGGTGCCCAGCTGGGCGGCGGACAGCGGCCCCGCCAGTGACCCCACCGCGGCGCCGATCACGTAGGCGAGCAGCTTGGCCCTCCGGGTGGGGACGCCGATCGCCTCGGCGGCGCGGTCGTCCCGGCGGATCGCCCGCCAGGCATGGGCGAGGCGCGAGCGCGAGATCAGCGCGGTGACCGCGACCACCACCGCGAAGAAGGCGAGGGCGAGGTGGAAGAGGTCGCGCGGGCTGACCAGCTCGTGCCCGGCGACGGTCACCGGCGGGAGGCCGGTCAGCCCGTTGGGACCGCCGGTGACATCGAGGTTGGTGACGGTGATCCGGGTGATCTCGCCGAATCCGAGGGTGACGATGGCGAGGTAGTCGCTGCGCAGCCGCAGCGTCGGGTAGCCGATGACGACCCCGGCGAGCGCGGCGGCGGCGACCACCACGGGGAGGCTCGCCCAGAGGCTCCAGTGGAGGTCGAGCATGAGCAGGGCGGACACGTACGCGCCGATGGCGTAGAAGGCCGCGAATCCGAGGTCGAGCATCCCCGCGTACCCGACGACCACGTTGAGGCCGAGTCCGAGGATCGCGTAGATCAGGATGCTGGTGGCGACCGCGAGCGCGTAGTCGTCGAGCACCTGACCCGCCACCGCCGCCGCCACGATCAGCGCCGGCCACCCGGCGCCGCCGCGCACGGCTACGCCCTCTCAACGACGCGCTCGCCGAACAGCCCGGTGGGACGGAGTGCGAGGACGGCGATGAGCACCCCGAAGATGATCACGTCGCTCCAGCGAGACGAGACGTAGCCCGCCGAGAACGACTGGATCAGCCCGATCAGCACCCCCGCCGCCATGGTGCCGGGGAGGTTGCCGATCCCGCCGAGCACCGCGGCGGTGAAGGCGCGCAGCCCGATGAGAAACCCCATGTCGAAGCTGATCTGGGTGTAGTACAGGCCGTACATCACCCCTGCCGCACCGGCGAGCACGGAGCCGGCGAAGAACGTCGTCAGCACCAGCCGCTCGACGTGGATGCCCTGCAGCCGGGCGGCGTCGCGGTCCATCGCCAGCGCCCGCAGCGCCGTCCCGGTGATGGTCCTGGTCACGAAGAGCCAGAGGCCGGCCATCAGCAGCATCGACAGCGTGAGGATGCCGAGCTGGCTGTAGGTGACCTGCACCGCGCCGGAGAGGAGGGTGCCGCTGCTCAGGGTGACGGGATAGGAGCCGAACCGGGCGTGGGTCAGCATCCGGACGCCCTCCTCGAGCACGAGGGAGACCCCGATGGCGGCGATGAACAGCGACAGCGGTGGACCCTTCAGCAGCGGGGCGTACGCCACCCGCGCGATCCCGAGCCCGAGAGCACCGGTGACCAGCGATCCGACCACCAGCGCGGCCAGGATCGCCGGTACCGTCCTGGGACCCGCGACCCCCACGAGGGTCAGCACCACGAACCCGGTGAACGCTCCCACCATGAACATGTCGCCGTGCGCGAAGTTGATCAGGCGGATCACCCCGTACACCATCGAGTAGCCCAGCGCCACCAGCGACAGGAAGGCGCCGACGGTCAGTCCGTTCACCAGGTACTGGAGGAAGCTGCTCATCCGCGTGGCCGCGGTCCGGTCGCGCCGGTTACGCGGACAGGGCGTCGACCCATCTGCCGGCGTCGTCGAGCTTCCGGTACCCCACGAACCCACCGTTGCGGACGATGACGGAGATGTAGACGAGACCGGTCCGGTCGCCACCCGCGTCGAAGCCGATGCGCCCGGTGACCCCCTGATAGTCCGTCACCGCGTGAAGCGCGGTGGTGATCCGGCCGCCGTCGGTGGAGCGGGCGGCGGCGATGGCGCTGGCCACCACCCGGACGGCGTCGTACTCGTAGACGGAGAACGGACCGGGGTCGACCCCGTTCCTGTCCCTGAACCGGTGCACGAAGTCCCGTGCCGACGGCAGCCCGCCGGGGAGTGGCTCGGTGGTCGCAAGGAATCCCTCAGCGGTCGCGCCGGCGGTGCGCAGCACGGTCGCGTCGGTGGTGGAGTCGCCACCGAGGAACGTGAAGCCCAGCCCCAGCTGCTGCCGCTGCCGGAGCAGCAGCCCGGCCTCGGCCAGGTAGCCCGTGAAGTACAGCACGTCCGGCTTCGTCGAGGCGATCCTGGTGAGCACCGGCGTGTAGTCGGACTGACCGGGCTGGAGCGCGTCGAGGTAGACGACCTGCGCGCCGCTGATGTGCCGCAGCGCCTCCGCGGTGGCGTCGGCGAGCCCCTTCGAGTAGGTGCTGTTGTCGTGCAGCAGGGCGATCCGCCGGAGCCCCAGCTGCTCGGTGACGAACCTCGCCGCGAACAGCGCCTGCCGGTCGTCCCGCCCGCAGGTGCGGAACACCTTCCCGTTGCCGTTGCGGGTGAGCACCGGATTCGTCGACGCCGCGAGCACGAAGGGGATGCCGGCCCGGCCGAAGATCGGCGCCTGCGGCACCGACGCGCTGGAGCAGTATCCCCCGGCGACGGCGACGACGCCGCTGTTGACCAGCCTCTGGGCCGCGAGCGCTCCCTGCTGCGGGCTGCACGCGTCGTCGACCTCGATGATCTGCACGGTGCGGCCGTTCACCCCCCCGGCGGCGTTGACGTCGGCGGCGGCGAGCCGCGCCGCCGCCAGCATGTCCTGCCCGGCCGACGCGCTGGCGCCGGACAGCGGCAGCGGGACACCGATCCTGATGGGGGCGCCGCCGGCGCCGGCGGTGCCCCCGCATGCGGCGAGGGAGACCGCGCTCACGACGGCGACGGCGAGCCCGCAGATGAGGCGACGGCAGCGGGCCCGGCCCGGCACCGCGGGACGTCGAGGTTGCACTGTCACTGGATCCCCCTCATCGGGCTGTCTCGCCTGGTGGGAGACAGCATGGCGGGCGACCGTGCCCTGGGTGTGCGACAGGCGGCACCAGATTCGTGTGTCGTTTATCACATCTGGGTGGGCCCGCGTACCATGCCGGGGTGGACCCGCTCGCACTCCTCACGAGGAGCGTCATCTTCCAGGGGATGCCCCGAGAGCACCTCGAGGAGCTGGTGCCGTCACTCAGGCGCCGCACCTTCGCGCGCGGGGCCCACCTGTTCCACGAGGACGACCCCGGCGCTCAGCTGTACGTGATCGTCTCCGGCCAGGTGAAGATCTCGCGGATGGTCGGCGGCGGCGAGGTCATCTTCGCGATGGTCACCGAGGGCGATCTCTTCGGGGAGCTGGCGCTGTTCGACGCCGAGGGGACGCGCACCAGCGACGCCCAGGCGGTCGAGACCACCGAGTGCCTCACCCTCGGGCGGGCCGCGATCATGGAGTTCCTCGGGGCGCATCCGGAGGCGCTGTTCAACCTCGTCTCGGCGCTGGTGGGGTATATCCGCCGCAAGGACGACGCCTTCTCCGAGGTCGCGGTCCTCGACATCCCCGGACGGGTCGCCCGGAAGCTGCTCGACCTCGCCGCCGCCCACGGCGAGAGCACCGGCGACGGCGTCCGGATCAGGATGCGCCTGTCACAGCGGATGCTGGCCGCGATGGTCGCGGCGAGCCGGGAGAACGTCAACCGGGCACTGGTGCGGTTCGTCGCCGAGGGGGCGATCCGCCAGCACGCCGGTCAGATCACGATCGTCGAGCCGGAGAGGCTCAGGCGGCGCGCTCGTTGAGGCGGGCGATCGAGAAATGGGCGAGATCGTGGTCCGACCCGCCCTCGGTGACAAGGTCCGTGGCGATCTCGCCGATCACCGGCGCGAACTTGAATCCGTGTCCCGAGCAGGGGCTCAGGATCACGATGCGCGGGTCGGCGGGATGGAGGTCGACGATGAAGTGCAGGTCCGGCGTGTTCGTGTACATGCAGACCGCGGCTCGGTCCACCCGCCGGCTCACGCCTCGCAGACACCGGCCGGCGAAGTCCTGCAGCGGCTCGAGGTCCGCCGCGGCCACCCGGCGCTCGATCGTGCTCGGCTCGGTCACCTCACCGTGATGGTGGCGGGCGACCTTGACGGTGCGCCCGTCGAGGGAGGGGAAGCCGTAGAAGTCGCCCAGGGCGCCGCCGTGGCGGAAGTACACGGGGAAGCGTTCCGGCCCCAGCCAGTCGACGTCCCGGTCCATCTCCAGCCACGCCAGCACCTGGCGTGTGACCGTCAACGGCAGCCAGGGGACCAGGTCGCGCGCCTGCGCACCCGCCGACACGACGACGCGGTCGAAGGTCTGCGGGCCCTCCGGCGTGACCACCACGACCCCGTCGCGACGGCTCTCGACGGCGGACACCATCGTGTTCGGACGCAGCACGCCGCCGAGGGACGACATCCGTCCGATCATCGCGGCGATCGCCGCCTCGGGACGGACGAGACCCGCCTGTCCGTCGAGCGCGGCGACCTCCTCGTCGAGGATCACGTGCCCGGGGTACCGGCGTCGCACCTCGGCCGCGGAGAGGATCGGGACGTCCAGACCGTGCACCGCGGCTGCCTCGAGCGCGCCGGCCACGACCTCGGCCTCGGGCGGGCCGATCATGAGCGCGCCGGTCAGCGTCAGCAGGTCCGTTCCGGTGCAGCGCTCCAGCTCACGCCAGAGCGGGAACGTCCGCTGGAGCAGGGGGACGTACCACGCCCCCTCGTAGTAGGCGGTCCTGGTGATCCTGGTCTCGCCGTGCGAGGAGCCGAGGTCATGAGGTGGTGAGTGGCGGTCGAAGCAGGTCGCGGTGATCCCGCGACTCGCCAGCCGCCAGCCGGTGGCGGCGCCCATCGCCCCACACCCGACCACGGCGACACTCATCGCGGACACCGGTGCACCATCCTCCACCCCTGCCGGCTGCTCGGCGAAAGGATCGCACGCCGCCGAGGCGGTGTCAGCGACGTCCGGCACCATCCGCCTGTGACGTTCGTCATCCCGTCGGTGGAACCAGGCAGCCCAGGGGAGGACGTTGCCGAGCTCGGAGCGCGAGCCGAAGCCGAGCTTGGTGATGACCTTGTGGAGGTGATACTCGGCGGTGCGCGGGCTCAGGAGGAGGCGGGCGCCAATCTCCGGGTTGGACAGGCCCTCGTTCGCGAGGCGGGCGACCAGCGCCTCCTGGGCCGTGAGGCTGCTGGTGTCGACCCTCGACCTGGGCGCCGCTCACCGGAGGCGAGCCGCTCGAGAGCGTCGCGCTCCCTGCGATGGTCGCACAGTGTCCTCGGGCCCGGCGGCCCCGTCCCGACCATGGCTGACGTCGATCCCACGGCATGGGTTCGGTGATGCAGTGACGACCGGGGACGACCGGCGTGCGACCTCCCTCAGGACGTGCCGCCGAAGTCGACATCCCTGGTCTCGACCGTCCCGGCCGTCCGCCCCGGCGCCGTCTGGTAGGTCCAGTAGAGGTTCGTGTGCGCGATGACCTGGTCCGGCAGCGGCGCCCCCCATGCCGTCCGGTCCCCCGTCGTGTGGGCGTCCTTGACGAGGGTCGCGTCGTACCCCCTGACCAGCGCGCCGTGGAGCGTCGAGCGGATGCACGCATCGGTCTCCGCGCCGACCACGACGAGTCGCCCGACTCCGAGGCCCGACAGCACGCTCTCGAGGGTGGTGTCCTCGAAGGAGTCGCCATAGCTCTTCTCGACCAGCGGCTCGGCGTCGCCCGGCGTCAGCTCGGGGACGATCCGCCAGTCGTCGCTCCCCCTCGCCAGCTGCTCGCCGGAGTGCTGGACCCAGACGACGGGGACCCGCTCCCGCCGCGCCTTCTCGACAAGGCTGCCGACGTTCGCGACGATCGCGTCGCGCTGGTGAGCGTCGGCGACGACGCCCTTCTGCACGTCGACCACGAGGAGTGCGGTGTTCGGCCGGTTCTCGAGTGTGGTCATGGTCCCGCCTTGCTCACGCTGGGTTCCTGTCTCCCCCACGATAGAACCTGCTGCCGGGACGGAGCCGGCCCTCGTCGTCGAGATCGCTCAACAGCGCAGGCAGGGCGACGCTCAGCATCCTCCGACGAACACGGCCCGGAAGCCTCGCCATGAAGAACCCGCGCCGCGGACCCCGGCGACGGCTGCTCGGAGAAGCTCGTCGTGACGGGCGAGGTTGTTGGCGCTCACCGATAGTGCACAACTCTGATCATGAAAAGTGCGCAGGCCCCGAGCCGGGTCAGCGCACTCTGACACCTCCTTCCTTCTCCTTCTGCTGGGCCCAGGCACACTCTCGGAACGGATGATCGTCGACCTGACGCTGGAGCAGGGCCAGGGCCTCGTCTGGACGGCACCATGCGAGCTCTGCGTCCGCGAGATCCTCGACAGCGGCAAGGCGCGCCTCCTCGAGGCGGTCAGCTTCGCGATGCACCGACCTCGTCGACCCGCCGCCCCCGCATGGCGGCTGCGAGCGCGAGCGCGGCGATCAGCTCCTCGGCGCGACGCAGACGGTAGGTGACGGTGTTCTCGTGGGCGACGAAGCGGCGGGCATGGTCGACCCTGTCCGGCGGACACCCGGTCCAGACTTCGCAGATCGAGCTGTCTGTGAAAGGGCCGGGACTCCGCTCCACCTCGGGGATCACCGCATGGATCTCCCGCGCCATCCGCTCCGCGAGCTCGTCGATGACGGGCTCGATCTCCGCGACGAGCGCGCGGACGTCTCGAGGCATTCCGAGGTGGGCGCGGGTGCGGCCACACCCTCCGGCAGCGCAGGCTGTTCCCGGGCGGAGTCGGGAGCCCGAGCCCTCGGCCGCGACATGTCAGCCACGGCGCAGCACCCTCAGCGCCGAGCGTGCGGCGCCGGCCCCGCACATCCCGTGCACCCCACCGCCCGGCGGGGTCGCCGCCGAGCAGAGGAAGACGCCGGGGATGCCGGTCGCGTAGGGGTCGGGGGCGAGGCGAGGACGCACCAGCATCTGCCAGGGATCGTTCGCCCCGGTGGCGATGTCGCCGCCGACATAGTTGCCGTTGTACGCCTCGTAGTCCCGTGGCGTGCACACGTGGCGGCCGACGATGCGCTCACGGACGCCGGGGGCGAAGCGTTCGAGCTGCGCGATGATCGCCGTGCTCGCGTCGCCGGCGTAGCGGTGGGGCACGTGCGCGTAGGTCCATACGGGGTGGACGCTCCCGGCGGACCGCTGCGGGTCGGCGAGGTACTGCTGGGCGACGAGGACGAAAGGCCGCTCCGGCATCCGCTTGCGATGCACCTCCGCCTCCGCGTGGGCCACCTCCTCGAAGGTCCCCCCCAGGTGGACCGTCCCGGCGCGGCGGCACACCTCCGCCCGCCACGGCACCCCTCCCTCGACGGCGAGGTCGAGCTTGTACGCCGCGGGCCCATACCGCCACCGAGACAGCTGGGCGCGGACCTTGCCCGGAAGCCTCTGGCCGGCGATCCCCACCAGCGCCTGCGGTGACACGTCGAGAAGCGTGACCCTCGCCTCCGACACCTGGCGGAGGGAGGTGACCCGCACCTCGGTCTCGATGCGTCCCCCCAGGCTGTGCAGCAATGAGGCCAGGGCATCGGTGATCGACCGCGAGCCGCCGGCCGCGACCGGCCAGCCGGTGTGGTGGCCGGCGGCGACCAGGGTGCAGCCCACCGCGGCGCTCGTGGGCCGGTCCAGCGGGTACATCGCGTGGGCTGCGACGCCTCCGAACAGGGCCCGCGCCGGGTCGGTGCGCAAGCGCCGAGCGATCAGCGTCGCCGGCTGGATCGCGCGCAGGCCGAAGCGCGCCAGCGCGAGGGGATGGCGCGGAAAGTGCTGGACGGGGCGGAGCAGGTCCTCGGCGAGGGCGTCGAAGTTGACCGCCGCGGGCCCGAAGAGCCGCCGCCAGGCGTCGCCATCGGCGCCCAGTCCCTGTGCCGTGCGGTCGAGGGAGCGCTGCATCACCCCCGCCCGCCCGTCGTCGAGCGGATGGGCCAGGTCGAGCTCCGGCCAGCGCCACTGAAGGCCGTGGTCCTCGAGCGGCAGTGAGCGCAGAAAGGGTGAGGCGGCGGCCATGGGGTGGACCGCGGAGCATACGTCGTGCAGCACGCCGGGAAGGGTCAGCTCCGCCGTCCGCGTGCCTCCGCCGATGCACCCGGCCGCCTCGAGGACGGTCACCGAGAACCCCTCCCGGGCGATGGCAACCGCGGCCGCCAGCCCGTTGGGTCCGGACCCCACAACCACCGCGTCGCTCATCGCACGCTCCCGGCCAGGAGCTCGGAGCCCCAGGGCTGGTGTGCGAGCAGCCCGCTGACCCGGGCGTGTCCCTCGTCCAGCCGCCCGGTGGCGGCGTCGGCGATCCGCCAGTGCATCGTGTCCCTCCCCGGGGGCTGGGACTCGATGAAGACACAGCGCAGCTCGCCCGGCTCGCTCGGGTACTCGTCGACGATCTGGTCAGGGGTGAGGCCGGCGGCGAGGCTGTCGAGTACGACCGAGACATGAACCCGAGTGCCGGCGATGCGGGGCGCGCCGCTCAGGGTTCTCGGGGGTCGATACGATTCGCTCACGCCAGTCCGCACCCCGAAGCCTCATGCGGTAACGGATGTACCGCTCTCGACGTGGGCGGGGCAGGGATCGAACCCGCGACCTTCTCGGTGTAAACGAGACGCTCTAGCCGTCTGAGCTACCCGCCCGAGCCCTCGACTCTACCGCGGCGTGGTCGAGCGCCACCGTCCGATCCAGCCCGCCGAGGCGGCCGGCAGCTCCGGCCGCGGGTCGGCCGCCAGCGCGCCCGCGGGCCGCCAGCGCTCGCGCCAGCCGGGGCGGCGCGGGGCGGTGTCGCGGTAGGTGTGGCCGCGGGCCACGGTCATCAGCTCGGCGACCGCCACCTCGATGCGCTCGTTGAATGCGCGGGCGCTCTCCTCGGGCTGGGCGACCAGCGGCGGCCCGAAGTGGACGGCGACGGCGCTGGGACGGGGCAGTGCTGCGCCCGGCGGCAGCAGGGCGTGGGTGCCCTGGACGTAGACCGGCACCACCGGGGCGCCGGTCTGGCACGCGAGGTGGGCCACCCCCGCCTTGAAGCCGCGCAGCCGGCCGTCGCGGGCGCGGCTGCCCTCGGGGAAGAGCACGATGCTGTGACCGTGGCGCAGCAGCCGCTCGAGGCGACGCACCGAGTCGGCGATGTCGTGGCGGCGGTCGAACGGCACCGCGTTCATGGCAAGAGTGACTGCAACACTCAGCCACTGCCGCTTGAAGAAGTAGTCGGCGGCGGCGGGCACCAGGGTGTCGTCGCGGAGCGCGGACGGCAGCGCTCGCAGCACCAGCGGGGCGTCGGCATGGGAGACGTGGTTGGGGGCGAGGATCAGCGGCGGCCGCGCCCCCTGGAGGTGGTGGAGGCCGACCACGGTGGGCCGCCCGAGCAGGTCGAGCAGGGGGAAGAGCCCGTGGCGCTGGATCGCGCGGCGCACCGTCGCGCTGGTGTCCGAGCGTCCCCAGGTGGGCTCTGCGGAGCGGGGCGGCCGGAGGGCGCGCGGGGTCCGCTCCACCGGCTCGGGGCGCTCGGGCGGCCGCCAGGCGCGGAGCATCCGCACCGTGTCCTCCGCCGCCCAGCGCAGCGCCGAGCCCGCCTGCGCGGCCCGGCGGCTCACGGTACGCCGGTGTCGAAGCCGCCGGCCTCGACGTCGCAGACGAAGAGCGGCGGGCAGTGGAGGTGGGTGACGCTGGGATGCGGGCCCACCGTCTGGGTGGCCATCTCCAGGGCGTCGTCGAGGGTCGACGCGGCGCGGAAGCCGAGCCGCTCGCACACCTTGCGGTCGCCGCCCACCACCACCACGTCGCCGAGGTGCTCGAGCGCGTGCGCGCCCCAGTACCACATGTAGAACGGGTGCACCCCGTGGTACGCGTGGGAGCGCCGGTAGAGCTGGCGGTACCAGGCGTCGGACGCGAAGCGCTCCTCGTACTCGACCTCGATGCGCTCCGGGTCGCGGGTCTCCGGGAGGACCTGCTCGTAGAAGTCGATGTACGACGGGTGGTGGACGGGGTGGAACTCCTCCCGGCAGGGGTGGGTCATGATCAGCACCCCGCCGCGGCGCACCAGCGGCATCCCCCGGTACATGTTGAAGAAGTAGCCGAGCCCCATGCAGTACACCAGCACCGGGTTCATGATCGAGTTGACGTTGTACGGGCCCACGTAGGGGATGCCGACGCTGAGCACGTCCGACTGCCCGCGCACCGGCACCGCCTGCTGCTGGTAGAGCGACTCCAGCGCGCGGGCGTGCACCGGCTCGGTGGACCCGGCGAAGACGCCGGTGAGCGCATAGGGCGCGCGGGTGCGCTGGAAGACCGCCCGCGCCTGGGCCGGGGGCATGCTCGCGGTCGCCTGGGCGACCACCCGGGCCATGGCGCGGTCCTTCACCGTCCACTCCGACTCGCGGCGGTTGAGGAACCCGAGCGCCGCCGGGAAGGTGTCGTTGTTCAGCGTGGTCTCGATCTTGAACACCTTCACGTGCGTCTCCAGCAGCCGTCCCATGCGGGTGCAGGAGCTGTGCAGCGCGCTGCGCGGCGGGTCCATCAGGCTGCGGGTGTGCCGCAGGGTGTGGACGTTGTGGTGGTGGCGCAGGCTGCGGTACGGGGCCAGGCCGACCGCCACCGACTTGTGGCCGCCGTCCATGGCGACGAGGTTGATGTTCACGTAGACGAGCAGGTCGCTGGTGGCGGCGCGCTTCGAGATCTCCACCACCTCGCCCTCCTCGGTGGTGCCCAGCTCGATCAGCGCGTCGGGGTCCTCGGCGTCGAAGTTGTAGAGGCGGTCGGGCCAGAAGGCGTCGAAGACCCGCCGCCCCATGGCGTGGAGCACCTCGGCCGCGGTCATCCGGCGGTGGAGCGAGGTGGCGATGATGATCTCGACGTCCTCGACGCCGGCGTCGGCGGCCATGTCCAGCACCGCCTCCAGCACCCGCGAGCGCACGTCGGGCCAGCGCATCGGCGGCAGCGGCAGCGAGATGTCGTCGACGGCGATGGTCAGCCTCATCCCAGGGCGGAGCAGCGCCGGCAGCGGCTCGCTGTCGAGCGGGTTGAGCAGCGCGCGCCGGATGGCGCCGTCAGGGTCGCGCAGGCCGGGAAGCGGGTCGGGCGCGTAGACGATGCGCGTCCCCACCGGCAGGTGCTGCAGAACGTAGCCGTCGCCGTTGGGGACCAGGGTCGCGGGCGACCGGCGCGTGACCTCGCTGACCGTCCCCGGCCGGGGAGCTGTCATCCTCGGCTCCGCCGGCGGCGGCGCGGGTGGCGGCGGTGGGTGGTCATGCGGCCCTCGTGCTCATCCGTCCGACGCGTCCATCTGGGGGGCGAAGGCCACCTTGACCATCCCTCGGCTCCCCGCCGAGGCGGCGGTCCGGACCGCCTCACGATAGTCCGCCAGCGCGAACGGCGCGCCCACCAGGCGCCCCGGGCGGAGCGCACGCGCGGTGTCGAGCGCCAGCTCGAAGGTCCGCCAGGGCGGCTCGGCGACACGCCCCGGCGCCACCGACGCCTGGCCGGCCTCGATGCCATAGCCGTAGGCGCCGCGCAGCACCAGCTCGCGCTGCCAGGCGAGGGAGAGGTCGACGGTCACCTTTCCGGGCATGCCCACCATGACCACGGTACCGCCCGCCCGGGTGCAGGCCATGGCGTCGCCAAGCCCGGTGGCCGTGCCGGTGCACTCGAAGCAGACATCGACCCCGCCCAGAAGGAAGGGCTCACCGATCGAGTCCTCGACCAGCCGCGCGCCCGTCTCGTAGCGCACCGCGCGGAGCAGGGAGTCGGGGGCAGTCACCGTGTCGGCGCCGAGCGAGGCGGCCAGCCGGCTCTGGTGGTCGTGCTTGGCGACGGCGACCAGGCGGCCACCCAGCTGGAGATGCCGCAGCGACGCCAGGGTCAGCAGGCCCAGCGTGCCGCTGCCCAGCACGAGCACGCTGTCGGCCGGCTGGACGCCGCTGCGGAGCACGGCGTGGAGGGCGCAGGCCAGCGGCTCGACCATGACCGCGTCGGCGTCGTCGAGGGCGTCCGGGACGCGGTGGAGCTGACCGCGGTGGGCGATCAGCTCGGTGGCCCAGCCGCCGCCGGTGGCGGAGCAGTAGCCGGTCTGCAGCCCCGCCGCGATCCCCTCCCCCGCCACCGCCTCGCAGCCCTGCGGCTCGCCCGCGGCGCAGCGGCGGCAGGGCGGCCGCACCCCGCGGATGCCGCAGTGGAGCAGCGGCTCGAGCACCACCCGCGTGCCGTCGGGGAACCCGGCGATGCCGCCGACCACGTCTCCGACGACTTCGTGGCCGAGGACGAAGGGCGCCGAGGCCAGGGCGCCGAGGTAGGGCGAGGCGTGGCCGTCGAGGCAGGCCAGGTCGCTGCCGCAGATGCCGGCCAGGCGTGGACGCAGCCGCACCCACCCCTCCCCGGGGAGCTCGGGTGCAGGCCGATGCGCCAGCCGCAGGAGCTGGAGTGGGCCGCCGCGGGTACCGCCCGTCAGACGGGCAGCGGCGTAGCCGGGCAGGGTGGGCGAGTATTCCAGCGCCCTCACCGCGGACCCCCGCGCACCGGCAGGCGCTGACCGGCGTCGCTCACCTCGGCGGGCAGCACGAAGGGCAGGCGGCCACCGCCGTCGCGCACCGACCAGCGCTGGATCGGCCAGCCGCGACGGCGTGCCACGGAGGCCAGCCGGAGGTCGGCGTTGACCGGAACAGGATGGCCGACGGCCTCCAGCATGGAGAGGTCGCTGATGCTGTCGGCATAGGCGTGACAGTCGCGGAGCGGCACCTGCGCCTCGTCGGCGAGGCGGCGGACCAGCTCGCCGCGCGCCTCCGACGTCGGCGGCGTCTCGGCGAGGTCGCCGTCGAAGACGCCGTCGACGTCGCGCAGGCGGGCGGCTCGGAGCTCCACCTCCAGCAGGTCGGCCAGGGGCCGGACCACCTCCTCCAGCGCACCCGTCACCAGCACCACGCGGTGGCCGGCGGCGACGTGCTGGCGGACGCGGCGCAGCCCACCGGGGAAGCAGCGCGGCAGGGTCAGCTCGTGGAGCGCGCGACCTGCTGCCGCCGCCACCTCTGCGCGCTCCAGGCCGTCGTACTGCCGGTAGAAGCGGCGCACGAAGTCCAGCCGGTTCTGCCGGTCGAGCAGGATCCAGCCGGGCACCTGGGTGGCGGTGTGCGCCACCGTGGCCAGCCAGCGCCGGCGCCGCTCCCGATCGAGCCGGAAGTACAGGTAGTGCTGGATGACGGTGAGGTCGCAGAGAGTGCCCTCGACGTCGAACACGGCGAGCGCCCGGGTTCCCGGCTTGATGGCGTGCAGCCGCCCGGGCGGCGGCGGAGCGCCGTGCAGCGAGGTGGGCCGGGGAAGCACCGGCCGGGGCGGCCGGCGGCGCAGGCGCGCCAGCTCGATGATGGCCGGGAAGTGCTGATCCTGCAGGTACCAGCGCCAGTCCAGGTCACCGACGTCGACGGGGAAGAGTTCGCGCTCCGCGTCGCTGCGGGAGGCGTCGAGCGCCACCAGGTTGCGGTCGTCGAAGACGGCGTCCATCTCCGTGTAGACGGCGTACATCTCGGCCAGGGTCCTGCCCCGCCTGACCTTGTCCTGCGCGTCCTCCAGGCGCTCGTGGAGGGCGCGCGTGCCGGCGGTGGCCGGGACCCCCTCGATGACGCCGAGGGCCGCCTCGACGCCGCGCTGGACCAGGCCCAGGCGCCGGTCGGTGTGGCGCTGCGTGGGGTACTCCCACTCGTACACCGGGATGGGCGCGCCCGAGGAGTCGTGCAGGGGATGGGCGCGGAAATAGTCGCGGACGTTCTCCGCCAGGCCGCGGAAGCGCAGCGGGTTGCGGGCGCCGCTGGCGACGTGGTAGACGGCCGGCGCCCCGGGCGGCGGGGGCGTCCCGGCGGCGGTGATGACGGCGTTGGCGACGGTGTCGACGGGGATCAGGTCGATGACGCCGTCGGGCAGGCCGGGGAACTGCGGGAGCATGCCGCGGCCGTAGGCGATGATGAGCGGCTCGCTCATGCGCAGACCGGTGATCCAGCCGGGCAATGGCTCGGTCCGCGCCGACTCGATGATCGAGGGGCGCACCACGCTGAGCGGAAGGTCCCGGCAGATGTCAGCGACGGCCAGCTCGGCCATGGCCTTGCTCATGGTGTACACGTCGCTCCAGCCCAGCGCCCGGGCGTGGGCACGGCCGTGCTCGACCAGGCGGTCGGCCACCCAGCGGACGCGCAGGCGCTCGACCTCGGCGCCGCCGGCGGGGATGCCCGACCCTCCGGGGCCGCGACGCGCCTGGGCCGCCAGCCGGCGCAGCTGCCGCGGAGTGCGCGCCTCGGCCTCGAGCCGGCTCCGCACCGCGTCGGCGGCGCTCAACTCGGCCCGCCAGTCGAGAGCGGCGCCGCCGTTGCTGGCCAGCCCGCCCGGCCTGCCCTCCAGCACCAGGCCGCGCCGCACGCCGCTGACGTAGGCGGTGCTCACCTGGACCACCGCCGGCCGCGCGCCCGCCGCCAGCACGGTCTCGATGAGCCGCACCGGCCCCTCGAGGTTGGTGCGCATGGCGACGTCGAGCGCCGAGTCGAAGGCCACCTCGGCGGCCGAGTGGATGACCACGTCAACAGCGGCGAGCGCCTCCAGTGCGGCGGCGTCCAGCCCCACGCCGGGCTTGCCCAGATCACCGCCGAGGGCCACGACGCGCGCCTGGCACTCGGTGTTGAAGCTCTCGCCGAGGCGCCGCCGGAGCGCGTCGAACGCGGCGGTGCCCAGTACCTCGTCGCGCAGCCGGCGGGGCGCGCCGACGCGCCCGGGGCGAATGAGCGCGAGCACGCGGCAGCCGGGGACGTCCCGCAGCAGCTTCTCCAGGATGGCAGTCCCGAGGAAGCCGGTGACGCCGGTGAGCAGGACGGTCCGATCCTGGAGATCGCGCGCTCCCATGGCCGCCCGGCAGTCTAGGCCGCGGCGCTCCTAGGCGGGCGCGCGCTCCTCGACGCTGCCGTCGGGATGCGCCGCCAGGACCAGGTCGGTGAGGCCCAGGAAGAGCCCATGGCCGACCACGCCGGGGAGCGCCTCCAGCTGCGCCGCCAGGCCCTCGGGGTCGGAGATGGCGCCCGGCATGGGGATGTCGGCGATGACGTTGCCGTTGTCGGTGACAAAGGGCCCGTCGAGCCCGGGGCGAAGCCGTGGCGCGATGCCGCAGACGGCCTCGATCGCGGCCATGGTGAACCCCACCCCAAAGCGGACGATCTCGACCGGGACGGTGCCCGCGAGGGGGTGGAGGAGCTTGGAGGCGTCGACCACGACCACGAAGCGGCGGGCCGCGACGGCGACCAGCTTCTCGCGGACCATGGCGCCTCCGGCGCCCTTGATCAGCCGGAGACCATCGTCGACGGCGTCGGCGCCGTCCACGGCCAGGTCGAGGCCGTCGGCATCGAGCTCCACCAGCTCGATGCCGCCCTCACGTGCCTGGCGCTCGCTGGCGATGGAGGTGGGGACGCCACGCAGCTTCATCCCCGAGCGCACCAGCTCGGCCACGGCGGCGATGAACCACCGCGCTGTGGACCCCGTACCCAGGCCGAGGGTCATGCCGTCCTCGACCAGGGCGGCAGCGCGTTCGGCGGCGGCCCGTTTGGCCTGGTCGGCATCCATGCGGGCGGAGAATACGCGGGGGGCTGACCCCCCGGCATGCCCGGATCAGCTCGCCATGCGCCGCCTGAGCTCGTCGATGTCCCGGGCACACCCGCCGCTGAGCGGCGCCGGCGTGGACTCGGGGTGGAGCATGAAGCGCTCCTGGATCCCGAAGATGGCCTCGATCAGCTCTGGCGCGCGCAACTGCGAGCTGGCCGGGACGCCATAGCGGTTGAGCGCCATGCGCAGGCGGCCGGGAACCGCCAGATGGCGGATGTTGAGTTCCTCGAGCTCGGCGAGCATGCCGTCGAGCTCGCAGAGGGCGGCTCGCCGGCAGTCACGCTGGCGTTCGTCCTCCGATTTCCAGCTGATCTCGCTGGCGCCGCGGGTCTTGAATGCGATGGCCATGTGATGTCCCCCCTCCCTGAGCAGGCTCGTCACTCTCCGCCCGGGAGTTAGGTTGGTGGTGATACGTGGGATGGGACGAGTGTGGGGACGAACAGATGAGCGACTCCACCATGCATCGTAAACCTGTGTGAAGCCTTTGCAAAGAGGCAACATGTGACAGAACGTCTGACAGAGGCTGCTGACCCGGCCGCGACCGCTAGCGTGAGGCGCCGCCGCGGGGTCTGGATTGGCGCGTCACCGCTGCGGCGCGCATCCTCGACGCCGCCGTCACAGTGCCGCCGGCCGGACCTCGGGGGCGGCGGCCAGCAGCTCGCGCAGGACGCCACCGGGGGCCACAGATCGCCCCAGGCCGCGAGCCAGGTGCTCGGCCAGCCGCAGCGCCAGCAGCTCCGGCGTGAGCCCCTGCGCCCCCTCCTGCTCGAGCGAGGTGACCGCGCCCAGCGCTGCTTCGATGCCGCACGGGACAACGTGCGAGAACCAGGCCAGGTCGACGGCCACGTTGAGGGCCACGCCGTGCTGGGTGACGCCGTGAGCCAGCTTGACCCCGATGGCGGCGATCTTGGCGCCGCCCACCCAGGCGCCGGTGAATGGGGGCCGCCGTTCGGCGGCAACACCGGCCTCGGCGCAGACCGCGCAGAGTGCCTGCTCGAGAACCCGCAGGTAGGCGCCCACGTCGCCACTGCCCGCCGCCGGCAGGCACCCGGCGAGATCGAGGATGGGATAGCCGACCAGCTGGCCCGGCCCGTGGAAGGTCACCGAGCCGCCCCGGTCCACGTCCACGTAGTCGGCGCCCAGCCGGCGGAGGCGCGCCGCCCCGCCGGGCACATGGTCGGGCCTCCCGCCCCGGCCCATGGTGTACACGGGCGGGTGCTCCAGAAGGAGCAGGCAGTCGTCGCGCAGCCGGCCGGCGGAGCGCGCCTCGGCCAGCCGGCGCTGCATGGCCAGAGCCTCGAGGTAGGGGACGCGGCCCAGCCACAGGGTCAGCAGGGCGGGCACCGGCGACGCCTGGGCCGGCATCAGGCGCCGGCGCTCACCGCCTGAGCCTGCTCAGCGGCGTGGTAGCTGCTCCGCACCAGCGGCCCGCTCTCGCAGTGGTCGAAGCCCAGCCCCAGCGCGAACTCCCGCAGCGCTGCGAACTCGTCGGGCGTCCAGTAGCGGATCACCGGGTGGTGCTTGAGCGACGGCCGCAGGTACTGGCCGATGGTCACCACCTCGACGGCATGCTCGCGCATCCGGGTGAGCAACTCCTGGACCTCGTCGACCGTCTCACCGAGCCCGACCATGAGCCCGCTCTTGGTGGCGCTCCGTGGCTCCAGCCGCTTGGCCTCGCGGAGCAGGCGCAGGCTCTGGGACAGGTCGGCCCGCGGCCGCACCCGGCGGTACAGCCGGCCGACGGTCTCGACGTTGTGATTGAAGATCTCGGGCGCCGTCTCCATGACGGTGCGCAGCGACGCCTCGGAGCCGTTGAAGTCGGGGGTGAGCAGCTCGACCGTGGTCCCGGGCGAGAGCTCGCGGATGGCGCTCACGGTGCCGGCGAAGGCGGCCGCCCCGAAGTCCGGCAGGTCGTCGCGGTCCACGCTGGTGACCACCGCGTGGCGGAGTCCCATCCGCGCCACCGCCTCGGCCACGCGCCGGGGCTCGTCCGCGTCGACATCCCCGCCGCGGCGACCGCTGGTGACGGCGCAGAACGCGCAGGCGCGGGTGCAGACCTCGCCCAGAATCATGAAGGTGGCGGTGCCATGACCCCAGCACTCGGCGATGTTGGGGCAGCGCGCCTCCTCGCAGACGGTGACCAGCGACTGCTCGCGCATCAGCGTCCGCAGGCGGGTGAAGCCCTCACCGGCGGGCAGCTTGACCCGCAGCCACTCCGGGCGCCGCTCGACCCCCTCGGGCAGCAGTCGAAGGTGCCGAGGGCGGAGATCGCCGGAGGGTCGAAGGGGCGCAGGGTCCATGGGGCACCCTTCACTCTACTCGCGGCGCCGGCCGGCCCTGCCTGGTGGCGGGAGAGGGAGAATCGTGTGGATGAGCGCCACACCGCCGCCGCCCCGCAACGAGCCGATCCGTACCTACGCCCCCGGGTCGCCGGAGCGCGCCAGTCTGGCCGCCGCCGTCGCCTCGGTGGGGTCGGGCGGACGCCGAGAGCTGCCCATGCACATCGGCGGCCGAGAGCACCGTGGCGCCGGTGCGACGTTCGAGGTGGCGGCCCCCCACGATCGCCGCCGGGTCCTGGGACGGGGCCGCCAGGCCACCCCGGCGGACGTGGACGCCGCCATCGACGCCGCCCTGGGCGCATCCCCGGCATGGGCGGCGGCGGCGCCAGAGGCCCGCGCCGCGGTGCTGCTGCGCGCCGCCGACCTGCTCAGCGGTCCCTTCCGCGATCGCGTCAACGCGGCCACCATCGTCGGACAGAGCAAGAGCGTCCACCAGGCCGAGATCGACGCCGCCTGCGAGATGGCGGATTTCTGGCGCTGGAACGTCTGGTACGCCCACCGGCTCGAGGATGAGCAGCCGGTCTCGCCGCCGGGGGCGTGGAACCGGCTGGAGATGCGCCCGCTGGAGGGCTTCGTGCTCGCCATCACCCCCTTCAACTTCACCTCCATCGCCGGCAACCTGCCGACCGCCCCGGCACTCATGGGCAACACCGTGGTCTGGAAGCCCTCGCCCACGCAGCAGCTGTCCGCCCAGGTGCTCATGGAGGTGCTCGAGGCGGCGGGACTGCCGCCGGGGGTCATCAACATGGTCACCGGCGACGGCGCCGCCGTCAGCGAGGTGGCTCTGCCCCACGCCCGGCTGGCGGGCGTCCACTTCACCGGCTCGACCGCCACCTTCCGCCGGCTCTGGCGCGGTGTCGCCGACCACCTCGACGGCTACGCCGCCTGGCCCCGTCTGGTGGGCGAGACCGGCGGCAAGGACTTCGTCATCGCCCACCCCTCGGCAGACCCCGAAACCCTGCTGGTGGGCCTGCTGCGCGGGGCCTTCGAGTACCAGGGGCAGAAGTGCAGCGCCGCCTCGCGGGCCTACGTTCCGCACTCGCTGTGGGCCGGGCTGCGAGAGCGGCTGGCGGCCGAGGTCGAGGCCGTGACCATGGGCGACGTCTCCGACCTCTCCACCTTCATGGGGGCGGTCATCGACGAGCGTGCCTTCCGGCGCCTCGACGACGCGCTGACGGCGGCACGGAGCGACGCCTCGGTGCGCCTCGTGGCGGGCGGGGAGACCGACTCCAGCACCGGCTGGTTCGTGCGCCCGACGGTCTACGAGACCGACGACCCCGGCCACGAGCTGATGCAGCGTGAACTCTTCGGTCCGGTGCTCACCGTGCACCCCTACGCCGACCAGGCGTGGGAGGAGGTCCTGGCTCAGGTCGACCGGACGTCGCCATACGCCCTCACCGGAGCCGTCTTCGCGACCGACCGCCGGGCGGTCGAGCAGGCCGGCACGCGGTTGCGCTTCGCAGCGGGCAACTTCTACGTCAACGACAAGCCGACCGGAGCCGTGGTCGGCCAGCAGCCCTTCGGCGGTGGCAGGGCCAGCGGCACCAACGACAAGGCGGGCTCGGCTCTCAACCTGCTCCGCTGGGTCTCACCCCGCGCCATCAAGGAGACCTTCGTGCCGCCGGTCGACTGGCGCTATCCCCACCAGGGCTGAGCCCTGGCCTGCTCAGAGCAGGGACTGGTTCTCGTCCACCGCCTCCAGCTGCGCCTTGATGTCCCTGATGAAGCGCGCCGCCGCCAGGCCGTCGATGAGGCGATGGTCAAAGCTGATGCTCAGATTCATCATGGAGCGGATGGCGATGGCATCGTCGTCGACGACCACGGGCCGCTTGACGATGGCGTCCATGGCCAGGATGGCCGCCTGGGGCTGGTTGATGATGGGCTGGGTCAGCACCAGCCCCAGCGCCCCGGTGTTGTTGAGCGTGAACGTGCCGCCGGTCAGCTCCTCGATGCGCAGCCTGCCGGCGCGGGCGCGGTTGCCGAGGTCGGCGGCCCGCTGGGCCAGCCCGGCCAGGTTGAGGCGGTCGGCGTCCCGGATCACCGGAACGATCAGGCTGTCCTCCAGGGCCACGGCGATCCCGAGGTGGAGGCTGCGGCGCACCAGGACGCCGTCGGGCGTGAAGGTGGCGTTGAGGACCGGAAAACGGCGGAGCGAGGTGATCGTGGCCCGGGCCACGAAGGGCAGGAAGGTGAGCCTGGCGCCGGTGGCCTTCTCGAATGCCGCCCTGTGGAGGGCGCGCGCCCGGGCGACCGCGGTCATGTCCACCTCGACCGTGGTCCAGGCGTGGGGCGAGGTGGCCTTGCTGCGGACCATGTGCTCGGCGATGGCCCGGCGCGCCTGGCTCAGCGGCACCAGGGTGTCGCCCTCGAGCTCCTCGGCGGCCCGTGGGGGAGCCGTGGGTGCCGGTGCGGTTGCCGGCGGCGTGGCCGCCGGAGCCGCGCCTGCGGGTGCCCTGGCCGCCGGGGGTGCGGCCGCGGACTGCTGCGCTGACAGCGCCGGGGCGGTCAGGGCCGGCTGGGAGCCGCGCTGCTGGGCGTGCGTGAGCACGTCCTTCTTGGTGATACGGCCGCCGAGGCCGGAGCCCGAGACCGTGCTGAGGTCGATGCCGTGTTCGCGGGCCAGCATGCGCACCGCCGGCGTCACGTGGAGGACGGCACCGTTGGTGGACCCCTCCGCCGCCGCCGCGGCGACCGGCTCGGGCTCGGGCTCGGCCTCCTCCGGCTCGACGGCCGCCACCTCCGGCACGGGCGCGGCCGCCGCGGGCTCCGGCGCACCGACGGGCGCGACCGCCTGGACCGGCGCCACCGCCTCGACCTCGGCGGCGGCGGGTGGAGCGGCCTCGCCCCCACCGGAGTCGATGTCGCAGATGGGGGCACCGACGGCCACGATCGCGCCCTCCTGGACCAGGTGGCGGCTCATGACGCCATCGACCGGGGCCGGGATCTCGGCGTTGACCTTGTCGGTCACCACCTCGGCGATGGCCTCGTAGCGCTCGAACTGCTCGCCGGGCTGCTTGAGCCAGCGCGCGATCGTCCCCTCCGTGACGGACTCACCCAGCTGCGGCATGACCACCTGGCTCATCGCGTACTCCTACAGATGAATGGCCTCACCGCTGACGGCGAGCGCCGCCTCGCCGAGCACCTCGCTCAGCGTCGGGTGAGGGGCGATGGCGCGGGAGAGCTCGAACGGCGTGGCCTCGAGCAGCATGGCCAGCGCGGGTCCGGCCACCAGCTCGGTGACCTCGTGGCCGATGATGTGGACACCGACGACAGTATCCGTGGCGGCGTCGACCACCAGCTTGCAAAGTCCCCCCGGCTCCTTCCAGATCAGCGCCCTGCCGTTGCCGCGGAAGGGGAAGACGCCGGTGGTGACGTCCAGGCCGGCGGCGCGCGCGTCGGCCTCACTGAGGCCGACGCTGCCGATCTGGGGCGAGCAGTAGGTGGTGCGCGGCACCAGGCGTGGGTCGATGGGATGCGGGTCGCGGCCGGCCAACGCCTCGGCGGCGACCACGCCCTCGTGCATCGCCTTGTGGGCCAGCCAGAACCCGCCCACCAGGTCGCCGACGGCCAGCACCGAGTCCTCGCCGGTGCGCATCTGGCCGTCGACCCGGATGACGCCGCGGTCGACCTCCACGCCGGTCCCCTCCAGGCCGATGTCCTCGGTGTTGGCGGACCGGCCGACGGCCACGAGCAGGATCTCGCCGCGCAGGCGCTCCTCGGAGCCACCGCGCTCGACGCTGACGGCGATGCCGCCCTCGTTCCGCTCCAGGGTGTCGGCGAGGAGCCTGGTGCCGGGAAGGCAGCGGATGCCGCGGGCCTGGAACTGACGCTGGAGCTCGGCGCCCACCTCGTGATCCTCGAGCGGGACCAGCCGCTCCGCCACCTCCACCAGGGTGACGTCGGCGCCCAGCGACCGGTACAGGGAGGCGAACTCGACTCCGATGGCGCCTGCGCCCAGGATCACCGCCGATCGCGGGACGTGGTCCAGGGTCAGCGCCTCGTCACTGGTGAGCACCTGGCGGCCGTCGATGTCCAGCCCGGGCAGAGTGCGCGGCCTCGAGCCGGTGGCGACCACGATGCTCCGTGCCGCCACCTCGACGTCACCGTCGGCACGGCTGACGGTGATCCGCCCGCCGCCGGCCAGCCGCCCGCGGCCGCTGATGGTGTCCACCCTGCTCTTGCTGAGCAGGTACTGCACGCCGCGGTGGAGCTGGGCGACGACGTCCGTCTTGTAGGCGGTCGCCCTGGTGTGGTCGTAGGTGACCTCGCCGGCGCTGACGCCCATGGCGGCGCCGTGCTTGATCTGGTCCAGCAGGGCGGCGCTCTGCAGCAGGGCCTTGGTGGGGATGCAGCCACGGTGGAGGCAGGTGCCGCCGACCTTCTCGCTCTCGATCAGGGCGCAGCGCAGACCCAGCTGAGCGGCGCGGATGGCGGCGACATAGCCGCCGGATCCGCCGCCCAGGACGGCGACGTCGTACTGGTCCGGCATGGGCCGCTCGAGTATATGCCCGGGTCCGGGACGGCTCGCCCCGGCTACCCTGGGCTCTGGGCGACGGCCAGCGCCGCCTGGAACTGCGCGTCCTGGGCGGGCTCGGCGGACTGCGACTCGAGGCGGAATCGATGATCCTCGTCGGCGAGCGTGACCGCGGTGTCGGGGGTGATCCCGGTCCCGTCGATGCTTTCCCCGGAGGGCCCGAACCACTTCTCGACCGTCAGGTGGAGGTCGGCGCCGTCAGGAAGGTTGAAGTCCTCCTGGACCGACCCCTTGCCGAAGCTCTTGACGCCGATGACGGTGGCGCGCTTGTAGTCGTGGAGGGCGGCGGTGACGATCTCCGCGGCCGAGGCGCTGTCGCCGTCGATGAGGACCACGAGCTTCTGTGAGCTGGCGGTGGCACCGCCGTCCTTGGGATCGAGGATGGCGTCGCGCTCCACCTTCTGGGCGGTGTCGGGAACCTGGTTGCTGTCCAGACGCCCCCGCCGCACCACCACGTCCTGCTGGTTGCCCCCGTGGGTGAGGAACTGGCTGGCGACCTTCTGAGACTCGGTGACGAATCCGCCGGGATTGTGGCGGAGGTCCAGGATGATGCTGCCGGCGCCGCTCTTGAGGGCATCGCCAAGCTGGGTGTGGACCGCGTCGCCGGTCCCGGTGTCGAACCCGGTGACCTGCACCAGCACCACCGACCCGAAGCGCATCGTGAAGACCGACGGAAGGCTCAGGTTCTCGTCGGTCATGTGCAGATCGACGCTCTGCGCGCCGCGCAGCACGGTCAGCGTCACCGCGGTTCCGGCGGGATTGTCGATGAGCGGTTGCGACCTCTGGATCTGGGTCTCGGGATCCGGCGCCAGGCCGCTGAGCGGCTTGCCGTTGACTGCGGTGATGAGGTCGCCGCGGCGCACGCCGCCGCGCTCGGCCGGCTGGTTGTGAAGCACCCCGGTGATGGCGACAACCGTGGCCGGCTGGCTGTTGATGCAGATGGCACCGCCGGCGCAGCGCGCCTCCAGCTCGATGCCGACACCGCCCTTGCGGCGCCCGTTCAGATTGTCCTGCAGCATCCGGTACTGGTCGGCACTGAAATAGGCGCTGAAGCGATCCTTGAAGTTGTTGTGGAGGTAGTCGACGATCCCCGACTCCGCGCCCGCCGTGCCCTTGGCCGAGTCGGCTCCGCGAACGTAGTACTCGCTGCTGACGATGTCCCAGGCGGCCTGGACGCTGCCGTCGTCGATGTGATTGCTGCCCAGGCGCGGGAAGATGCTGTTGATGGCCGAGGAGTAGCGCGTGCCGCGCAGGTTGTTGACTGCGAACCCGGACAGCCACACGGCCGCGATCAGCGCCAGGGCGATTGGCCAGCCGGAACCCGGGAGTCGGGGGCGGCGGCGCCGATCAGGCGTGACCGGAGTCCAGCCGGGGGGGATCCGCGACCCGTCTCCCGGCTGGGAGTTCGAGATCACGACAAGTAGGCTAGCGGATTCTGGGGAATGTTGTTGCGGCGGATCTCGAAGTGGAGGTGCGGCCCCGAGGAGTTGCCGGTGCTGCCCTCGTAGCCCACCAACTGGCCGCGACCGACCACCTGTCCGCTGGACACGGCAAAGCTGCTCATGTGGCCGTACAGGGTCGAGTACCCGTTGTCGTGAATGATGATCAGGTGGTTGCCGTAGCCATACGAGCTGTAGTACACGTAGGCGATCCCGGTGTCCGCGGCGATCAGGGGGGTGCCCCAGCCGTCGGCGATGTCGAGACCGGTGTGGAACCGGTGCGGATAGGGACAGGCGGCGTCGTAGTTCTCGTAGGGGTAGTCGGTGCAGCCGAAGTACTGGCTGATGGGCCCGCGCTCGGGCCACAGGAACCTGCCGCTGCCGCCGCCCTGGAAGGCGCCCCCACCGCCGCCGCCTCCGCCGCCACCACCGCCATTCTTGGCCTTGGCAGCAGCCGCGGCGGCGGCCGCGGCCGCCGCCGCCTCCGCCTCCGCCTTGCGGCGCTTGGCGTCGGACAGCGCTGCGGCATCGGCTGAGACCTCGGCGTCGACCTCGGCCTTGCTCTTCTCGTTGGCGGCCAGCTGGATCTGGTCCTGGGCCTTGGCGTCGGCCAGCTGCTGCTGGAGCTGCGCCTGGCTGGCCCGGTAGACCTCGAGCTGCTTCTCGGCCGCCTGCTGGGCGGCGATCAGCTGCTGCTGGCGCAGCTTGTCATCGGCGATCGTGGCGACCAGCTGCTCGACCGCGGCGCGCTCCTTGCCGACGGCGGCGACCTGGGTCGACTGGGCGTCGGCGACGCGCCGGGCAGCACTCACCTTGCTCCAGAACTCGTTGAAGTCACCGGCGGAGAGGATGGCGTTGAGGGTCGAGGTCGGTCCCTGCTCGTAGATCTGGACCATATGGGCTGCCAGGGTGCGTTGATCCACGTCCAGCCTGGCCCTCGCATCCACCAGCCTGGCCTGGGCGAAGGTGAGCTCGTCGGCGATCTTCTTGAGCGTCGCCTTGCTCTGGGCGATCTCCGCCAGCTTGGCCGCCAGCGACCTGTCGACGGCGTCCAGCGCCGCCTGCAGTTGCGCCACCCTGGTGGTCAGGTACTGGATCTGGCCGTTGAGCTTGTCGATGACGCTGCCCAGCCCGGTCTGCTTGGTCTTGTCCTGGTTGAGCTGGTTCTGGGCACTGCTGACATCGTCGGCGGACCCGGTCCGAACTGAGCCGCCCAGCATGCCGCTGGTGCACAGCAGGGCCACGAGCACAAGGCGGGCGGCCCGGGCGCGGCCTCGGTGCGACATGGTTTGGGGCTCCTCCGCCGCGAGGATGCGCGGCGCTCTGACTGTGGTGTGACGTGAGGTGGGACGGGTCAGACGGCCAGGAAGCGACGGACTCCGAGGAGACTTCCAACGGCGCCCAGCAGGATGCCTCCGCCGATCAGGACCACGGTGATGACGCCAAGATAGGCCGTATCGTACGTGAAGGGAAAGAACAGCAACGCACCGCGCGACACGGAGACCATCGGCCGGTAGAGGAGGGCGGCGGCGCCCCCGGCGGCCAGCGCGGCCATGACCCCGCTCATCACCCCCTCGATGACGAAGGGCAGGCGCACGAAGGTGTCGGTGGCGCCGACCAGTTTCATGATCTCGATCTCGCGCTGGCGGATGGTCACCGCCGTGCGGATGGTCACCATGATGATCACCAGGCTGATGAAGCCGAGGACGGAGCCGAAGATGGCGCTGCCCCACTTCACATACTTGACCACGCTCTGCAGGTTGGAGATGGCATTGGGGTCGAAGTTGGTGGCGGACTTGCGCGCGTTGTGGTCGACCAGCGGGCTGTCCTTGACCTCGTCGTTGATGTGACTGAGGTCGTCGAGGTTGTACAGCGAGATGTTGACCGACGCCGGCAGCGGGTTGGTGCCGAGGACATCCAGCGCGTTGGTGCCGTCGACGCCCAGCTGCTGCGAGTAGTCCTTGGCCGCCTGCTCCTTGGTCTCGAAGGCAATCGTCTTGATGCGCGGATCGCTCTTCAGTCGCTCCGAGAAGTGGGCGACCTCGGCCTGTGAGGTGCCGTCGACCAGGTAGATCTTGATGGCGCTGGCACGATCCTGCTCGAAGCTCACCACCTGGTCGCTGAGGTGGGTGAGGAGCAGGGTGGCGGCGAGCATCAGCAGGATCAGGAACATCACCGAGACCGCCGCCAGCGAGACGGCGAGGTTGCGGTAGAAGTTCTGGGCGGCGGTGACTACCGCGAAGCGCAGCGTGGCGGTGAGTCGTCCGAGGAGGCGCATCAGATGGTCGCCTCCCCGTCCTTGAGGTACTGGCCCTCGGCCTCGTCACGGACGATCCGGCCGCCTTCCACCGCGATGACGCGGCGCCTCACCAGGTCGACCACCTCGCGGTTGTGCGTGGCCATGACCACGGTGGTGCCGCGGTGGTTGATCTGCAGCAGGAGTTGCACGATGCCCCACGAGGTGTCGGGGTCGAGGTTCCCGGTGGGCTCGTCGGCCAGGAAGATGCGGGGCCGGTGGACCATGGCGCGGGCGATGGCGACGCGCTGCTGCTCTCCGCCGCTCAGCTGGTCGGGGAACTTGGTCAGCTTGTCCTCGAGGCCGACGATCCAGAGCGCCTCCTCGACCTTCTCGCGAAGGTGCCGCTGGCCCGGCCGGGTCACCTGGAGCGCGAAGGCGACGTTCTGGGCCACGGTGGCCTGGGGCAGGAGCTTGAAGTCCTGGAAGACGATCCCGATCTTGCGGCGCAGCTTGGGCAGGCGCCGGCGGGCCAGGCTGCCGGTCTCCTCACCGTCGACGAAGATCCGGCCGTGGCTGGGGGCCTCCTCGCGGATCAGGAGGCGGACCACGGTGGACTTGCCCGCCCCGCTCGCCCCTACCAGGAAGACGAAGTCCTTCTGGTGGATGGCCAGGTTGATGTCGCGCAGAGCCACCGTGCCGTTGGGGTAGGTCTTGCCGACGCCGTGCAGGCTGATGATCGGACGCAGCCGGGGGTCGGCTGCGAGCGCGGGGCGTGGAGGGGCGAGCACGGCCATTCAGCCGGTCCTCGCCGCGAGTGGAGATGCCATAGAGAAAGGTCTGTGGCCCCGAGGGCGCACGCGGTCGGGAGCGGGCACCGGCCGCGGGGCGGTCGGCGGGCGCGTCGTCGGTGCGATCAGGTGGAGCGCTTCCGAGGCGATCCGGCGGTGGCGCCCCGCGACCACCGGCCGGCCGGTGGAGCGGGTCTCCCGGGAGGTTCGCTGAGTGTGACGAAGTGCGGATTTGAGACCTGTTCCAGGATGGGGTGAGTATAGCCACGGTTCCCGGAACGCGCCGAGACGCCAGTGTCGCGGACGGGTATCACCGGTCCCGGAGCGCCCGGGGGGAGGCCTCGACGGTCACTCGTCGACACCGGCACCGGCCTCCTTGGCACTCCAGCGCAGGTAGCCCTCGATGAAGGGGTCGATCTCACCCTCGAGCACCCCGGCGGCGTTCCCGACCTCGACCCCGGTGCGGTGGTCCTTGACCATGGTGTAGGGCTGCAGGACGTAGCTGCGGATCTGATTGCCCCACTCCGCGGGCATCGACTGGCCGCGGAGCTCGGCGAGCTTCTCCGCATGGGCCGCCAGCTTGAGGGCCAGGAGGCGCGACCGCAGCACGCGCCAGGCGACGTCGCGGTTCTGCTGCTGGCTGCGCTCGTTCTGGCAGGTGACCACGGTGTTGGTGGGGATGTGGGTCAGCCGCACCGCCGAGGAGGTCTTGTTGACGTGCTGGCCGCCGGCACCCGAGCTCCGGTAGACGTCCACCCGGACGTCGGCGGGGTCGATGTCCAGCTCGACGTCGTCCTCCACCTCCGGGGTCACCTCCACCTGGGCGAACGAGGTGTGGCGGCGATGGGCGCTGTCGAACGGACTGAGGCGGACCAGGCGATGGACCCCGCGCTCGCTGCGGAGGCGGCCGAAGGGACGGTCGCCATTGACCCGGATGGTCGCCGAGCGCAGCCCGGCCTCGTCGCCCGGGGATTCCTCGATGAACTCGACAGCCTGCTTGTGGAGCTCGCCCCACTTCAGATACATGCGGAGCAGCATCTCGGCCCAGTCCTGGGAGTCGACGCCTCCGGCGCCGGCGTGGACCGTCACCAGGGCGGGGTTGTCGCTGTAGGGGTCGGTGAAGAGCAGGTCGATCTCGCGGCGATCGGCCTCCCCGGCGATGGAGTCGAGCTCGGCGGTGAGGTCCGCCTCGACCTCCGCCTCAGGCTCGAGCTCGACCAGCTCGGCCAGCTCCCGGGCGTCCCTGGAGCGGCGCTCGAGGCCGTCCCAGAGGGCCAGCTCCTCGCGCAGGCGGGAAGCGTCCTGGTTCAGGCTCCCGGCAGCGCGGGGGTCGTCCCAGAGGTCGGGGGCGGCGAGCTGGACCTCCAGCTCGGCCAGGCGAGAACGACGGCCGTCGAGGTCAAAGACCGTCCCGAAGCTGGGTGATGCGGCGGCACAGCTCGTCGGCACGGGTGGTGAGATCGCTCATGCAGCGATCGTACCCATTGGGTGCCGGATGTCGAGCGACGGCGGCGATGCGCCGGGCTGGCCGGGTCAGGCCAGGAGGCGCGGAGGACCGCAGCCCGCGTACCGCGAGGTACTCGGGTGAGGACCGCACAAGCCGACAGAGCATCACCCGAGTCAGCGTGGATGCAGCGCCGTCGGCGTTTGACATCAGGCACCCAGGTGCGGTTTCGACGGACCTCAGGCGCCGGCCGCGGGGGTCCCGGTGGGCGCGCCGTGGCACTTCTTGTACTTCAGCCCGCTGCCACAGGGGCAGGGCTCATTGCGGCCGACACGGACGCTGCCGCCGCTGGGCCGCCGGGCGCCGCCGCCATTGGCGGGCCGGGCCGCGTCGCTGCCACCGCGCTCGACGACATTGGTCACCTTCGAACCCGGCAGTCCGACCGCCGCCGGCGCCGGTGCGGGGGCAGGGGCGGGCAACCCCGCCCGGGGGGCGCCGTTGGTGGCCGGGACGGCCGCCGGGGCGGCGGTCGCCCCGGCGGCTGTGGCCACCCTGCCGGCGGCGGCGGCCGGGCGCGCCGCAGCTCGATCCAGCCGGCCACTGGCCCGTGAGGCGGCCGGCCGGGCGGCGGGGGGCGCGTCCTCGGCCGCCTCCTCCCCCACCCCGGCGTCGGCACGGCCCCCGCTGGGAGCAGTCTCCAGCTCCGTCGGCGCGGGGGCGGCCGGAACCGCGTCCGGGGGCACGCCGCCGCTCGACGGAACCACGTTGTCCTGGCGCTGCAGCGTCAGGTGCATGAGCACCGACACGATGTTGCGCTTGATGTCCGCGGTCAATCCCTGGAAGGCCTGGAAGGCCTCGGACTTGTACTCCATGAGCGGATCCTTCTGGCCGTAGGCGACCAGGCCCGCGCCCTCACGGAGACGGTCCATCTCGGTCAGGTAGGAGCGCCAGCGGACGTCGATGACCTCCAGCATCACCGCCTGCTCGAAGTGGCGCATGACCTCGGGGCCCCAGGCCTCCTCCTTTTCCTCGTAGAGCGCGGTGAACTCGCCGAGGATGGTGTCCTGGAGCTCCTCGACGCTGCTGCCCAGGGTGTCGACGTCCACCTCGTCGAACGGAGGCAGGTCCCCCAGCTCGCGCAGCCGTGTCCAGAGGCCCTCGAGGTCCCAGTTCTCGCGGTGCCGGCTGGTGCAGAAGGTGGGCACCTCCTCGGTGACCACCTCGGCGATCATGGAGAACAGGTTGTGTCGCGTGTCGGTGCCCTCGAGGATCTTGCGGCGCTCGCCGTAGATGACCTCGCGCTGCTTGTTCATGACGTCGTCGTACTCGACGACGTGGCGCCGGGAGTCGAAGTTCTGGCCCTCGACCCGCGACTGGGCGCCCTCGATCTGCCGGGTCACCATCCGTGACTCGATGGGCGTGTCCTCGTCGATGCGCAGCCGGTCCATCAGGCCCTGCATGCGGTCACCGCCGAAGACGCGCATCAGGTCGTCCTCGAAGGAGAGGAAGAAGCGGGTCTCGCCGGGGTCGCCCTGGCGCCCGGAGCGGCCGCGCAGCTGGTTGTCGATGCGGCGCGACTCGTGGCGCTCGGTGCCGATGATGTAGAGCCCGCCGCCGTCGGCCACGCCCTCGCCGAGCACGATGTCGGTGCCGCGGCCGGCCATGTTGGTGGCGATGGTCACCGCACCCGCCTTGCCCGCCTCGGCGACGATGCTCGCCTCCCGCTCGTGCTGCTTGGCGTTGAGCACGTTGTGCACGATGCCGCGCTTCTCCAGCAGGTGCGAGAGCCGCTCGCTCTTCTCGATCGAGGTGGTGCCCACCAGCACCGGCTGCCCCTTCCCGGCGCGCTCCGCGATCTCCTCGGCGACCGCTTTGAACTTGCCCTCCTCGGTCTTGTAGATGAGGTCGGACTCGTCCTTGCGGATCATCGGCCGGTTGGTGGGGATCGGGATCACGTCCAGCGAGTAGATCTTGTGGAACTCCTCGGCCTCGGTGAGCGCCGTGCCGGTCATCCCCGCCAGCTTGCGGTACAGCCGGAAGAAGTTCTGGAAGGTGATGGTGGCCAGCGTGATGTTCTCCTGCTGGACCCTGACCCCCTCCTTGGCCTCGATCGCCTGGTGCAGACCGTCGGACCAGCGCCGGCCCGGCATGGTGCGGCCGGTGAACTCGTCGACGATGATGACCTCGTTCTCACGAACGATGTAGTCCCGGTCGCGCAGGTAGAGGGCGTGCGCCTTGAGCGACTGGTTGATCTGGTGCGCCTCGGAGGCGTGCTCGAGCTCATAGACGTTCTTGATCCCCGTCCACTGCTCGATCTTGGCGATGCCGTCCTCGGTGAGTGCGGCCGACTTGGTCTTCTCGTCGATGGTGAAGTCGTCCTCGGCCTTGAGGCGCGGGATCAGGCGCGCGTAGGTGTAGTACTTCTCGGTGGGCTCGTTGGCCTGACCGCTGATGATCAGCGGCGTGCGCGCCTCGTCGACAAGGATGCTGTCGACCTCGTCGACGATGGCGTACCAGAGGCGGCGCTGCACGCACTGGTCGAGGCTGCGCGCCATGTTGTCTCGCAGGTAGTCGAAGCCGAGCTCGTTGTTGGTCGAGTAGGTGATGTCGGCGGCGTACGCCTCGCGGCGGCTGCAGGGGCGCAGGTGTCGCAGGCGCTCGTCACCGTGCGAGTCATCGACGTGGTCGGGGTCGAAGATGTACGACTCGTCGGTCGCCGGGATCACGCTGATGCTCATGCCGAGGGCGTGGAACATGGGGCCGTTCCAGCCGGCGTCGCGGCGCGCCAGGTAGTCGTTGACGGTCACCAGGTGGGAGCCGCGCCCCAGCAGGGCGTTGAGGTAGAGCGCCAGCGTGGCGGCCAGGGTCTTGCCCTCGCCGGTGCGCATCTCCGCGATCTTGCCGTGGTGGAGCACCATGCCGCCGATCATCTGGACGTCGTAGTGGCGCATGCCCAGGAACCGCCGGCTGGCCTCGCGCACCACCGCGAAGGCCTCGGGCAGGAGCTCGGTGAGCTTGGCGTCGAGGTCCCTGAGAGTGTCCTCCTGCTCCTGCCTGCGCTCCTCCGCCGCGGCGTCCTCCTCCGGGTCGCCGGTGCTGAGCAGCGCGGCGCTGACCGGCTGCCCCAGGCTCAGGTCGGGGCCGGCGACACCCAGGCGCTCACGGAAGTCGTCGGTCCGGGCGCGAAGCTCCGCGTCGGTGAGTTCCTTGAGGGACGGCTCCAGTGCACTGATGCGTTTGACCGCCTCGCGGTGGCGCTTGACCTCGCGCTCGTGCGGGTCACCGAAGAAGGGGATCCTGGCCATGGCGCGGTCAATCTTCGCAGAGGTCGCGGCGACCGGGCGCCCCGGGGATGCCCGGAGCGCCCCTCGGAGCGGCTACTTGGCGGTGGGCGCGTCCGGGACCGTGCGGCGCTCCGGGAAGAGCCGCGCCAGCTCGGGCGGGAGGGGGACCCCCATGTCGAAGAGCCGGTTGATGATCTGCGGGCGCACTCCCGTGGGCCGGAACTGGCCGATGATCTTGCCGGTGTCGGGGTCGGCGCCGAGCGACTGGAAGACGAAGATGTCCTGCTTGGTGATGGTGTCGCCCTCCATGCCGATCAGCTCGGTGATGGAGGTGACCCGGCGCGACCCGTCCTTGAGGCGGCTGAGCTGGACGATCAGGTTGATCGCCGAGGCCACCTGCTGGCGGATGGCCTTGACGGGCAGGTCCAGGCCGGCCATGAGGACCAGGGTCTCCAGGCGGGCCAGGCAGTCGCGCGGGTTGTTGGCGTGGATGGTGGTCATGGAGCCGTCGTGACCGGTGTTCATGGCCTGGAGCATGTCCAGCGCCTCGCCACCGCGGCACTCGCCGACGACGATGCGGTCGGGCCGCATGCGCAGCGAGTTGATGACCAGGTCGCGAATGGCGATCCGGCCGTCGCCGTTGGTGTCCGGCGGCCGCGACTCCAGGCGGCAGACGTGCTCCTGGTGGAGCTGGAGCTCGGCGGCGTCCTCCACGGTGACGATGCGCTCGTCGAAGGGGATGAACGAGGAACAGACGTTGAGCAGCGTCGTCTTGCCGGTGCCGGTTCCACCGCTGATGAGCAGGTTGGCGCGAGCCAGGACGCAGGCGCGGAGGAAGGCGGCGGCCTCCTCGGTCATGGTGCCGAAGGCGATCAGGTCGCCCACCTGGTAGGGGTCCTTGCTGAACTTCCTGATGGTCAGCATGGGGCCGTCGATGGCGATGGGCGGGATGACCGCGTTGACGCGCGAGCCGTCGAGGAGGCGGGCGTCGCAGAGCGGCTGCCGGAAGTCGACCCGGCGACCCACGGCGGTGACGATCAGGTCGATGACCCGGAGCAGGTGGTTCTCGTCGTCGAAGCGGACGTCGGTGAGCAGGATCTTGCCCCCGCGCTCGACGTAGACCATGTCGGGGCCGTTGACCATGATCTCGGTGAGGCTGTCGTCCTCCACCAGCGGCCGGAGCGGCCCGAGCGCGTCGAGGTAGCGCGCCATCTCCTCGACAGTGCGGGAGTTGGTGGGGGKGGCGACGGCCATGCGGCGGGCTCCTCCTGGGGCTGTGGCCGCCATCCCGAGCGGCGATCTGTGGCGATTCTCGGCCCGGGCTCACGGCGCGCAACCCACTGCGACGGAGTCGATACGCCCCGCACCGGCTCGTTGCAGCGTCTCGGCTGCGGCCGAGAGCGTGGCCCCGGTCGTGACCACGTCGTCGACCAGCCATACCCTCGCGCCCGGCCGCAGCGGCGAACCCATCCACCGGAATGCGCCCCCGACGTTGGTCCGGCGCGACGCCGCGTCGCTGCCGACCTGGGCGGCGGTGTCGCGGATCCGCACCAGACCCTCGGTCAGGGGACCTCCGCAGGGCAGGCCGGCGAAGGCCTGGGCCGCCAGCGCCGCCTGGTTGTAGCCCCGCTGCCGGCGGCGCCGGCTCGAGAGCGGTACGGCGACGACGGCATCGGGGCCCGGTGAGGCGGCGGCAAGAGCCGGGGCCAGCCGCTCGGCGGCCACCGCGGCGAGCAGCCGGATCGCCTCCGGCCGGTCGCGGAACTTGGCAGCGTGGACGCAGCGCCGGACCGGTCCGGCGAAGAGAAATGCGGTGTGCAGCGGGGCGGCGCCGATCCGGCCGGTGGCCAGCGGTGGCTGGTCGATCAGATCGGCGACACACGCGGGGCACAGGGCCGCCACCGACGGCCGGTCACACCCGGCACAGGTACGGGGGGCGACGAGGTCGATCACCGCCGCGAGTGCGTCCACAATCAACACTGGCTTGTTATATCGTGCCGGCATCGACAAGGCAAGCGCGCGACTCAGTCGTACCGGCGTCCGCCATGGACCGCCGAGCGTGCAGATCAGTCGGCGGAGGGTTCCAGGGTCAGCACGTCGCCCGGCCGCACGCCGCTCGCGGCCAGGCTGCCGGCAGGAAGCTCCACCGCAGTGCGCGCGCGCCGGACCATGCGGGTCGCCCGCCAGGGACGGATGCCGTGATAGAGCCGCACCACCACCCGCTGACGGTCGAGGAACGCCACGTCCAGCGGGAAGCGCATGAAGAACATGTGGATGCTCCCGCAGGGCTCGAGCCAGAGCGCCTCGCCGGAGGGGAGTTCGCGGCGGAACATGAGGCCGAGGCCGCGCCGCAGAGGTCCGCGGGCCACCTCACAGCGCTCCGCCAGCGGGGCGCCCGCCTCCGTCGTCAGCCGCCCGCTCCGTGCCTTCGCGCCCATCGACTGGTGACGATGCCATGGCCGGCCCGGCCACGGCGCGCCGCACACCGTGGCGTCACACCGGCGCCACCCCGGCGGAGTAGGCTCCGGCCATGGACGAGAGCACCACCGTCGAGATCCTGGTCGACCCCTCGTGTCCGTGGGCATGGCTGACGTCGCGCTGGCTGGCCGAGGTCGCCCGGGTGCGACCGATCACGGTGCGCACCCTGCTCTTCAACCTTGCCGAGATCAACCGGGGCCAGGAGGACGAGCACCATCGGATCTCGCATGCCGCCGGCGAGATGGCGCTGCGGGTGCTCGTGCAGGCCCGGCGCGAGGGTGGCGAACCCGCCCTCGACCTGGCCTACACCGAGCTCGGCGAGGCCTGGCACGAGCGGGCCGAGAAGCTGTCCGAGCTGGGCACGCTGGAGCGCGCCGTGGCGGCGGCAGAGCTCGACGCGGGGCTGGTGAACCGCGCTCTCGGCGACGACTCCACGCTGGAGGAGTTGCTCGCCGGGCACCGCGAGGCGGTCGAGGGTGGCGCCTTCGGCGTGCCGACGGTGCGCCTCGCCGGCGGCCCGTCGTGGTTCGGGCCGATCATCGACACCCGCGTCACCGGTGACGAGGCGGGCCAGCTCTGGGACCGCCTGCAGCCGCTCCTCGTCGACCTCGGCGTCTTCGAACTCAAGCGCAATCGCCCCGGCAAGGCGGACGTCGGCAGGTATCGCCGGGCGGCCGCGGCGACGGCCTGAGCGCGGCCCGTCAGTCCGGCAGGATGGGCGCCGTCCAGGTGCGATCGAGCACGGTCGGGTAGGAGGCGGCGCCGATGGCGTCGTCAGGATCGGTGTCGACCAGAAAGGCGCGGCAGCGCTCGGCCTCGTCCAACTCCTCGAGCATCGCCGCCGCCGCCAGCAGGGCGTGGAGCCCGCGGAGGAAGGGCCGGTTGGTGGGATGCCGCCACCGCACCAGGCCGACGCCACCCCAGCCCTCGCGCCGCAGGCGGTCGAGCCCGCGGTGATAGGCGACGCGCGCGAAGGCGTAGGCGCTGACGGCGTCGCCCGCCCGGAGAGAGACCTCGGAGAGCCGTGCCCAGGCCTCGAGCATGGCGGGGTGGGCGGCGGCGACCGACGCCAGCGCCGCCCGGTGCCCTCCCTCGGCGAGCGCCGCGGCGAGCGCCTGCATGGCGGCGGCGGGCTCCGGCGGAAGGACGGTCTCGTGGCGGGGCTGCGCCTGGTGGGGATGGACGGGCGCGCCGCCGACCACGGGCAGGCCGGTCAGGGGACGGGAGGGGGTGGGGGTGGGGTCAGGCATCGCCGCTCAGGGTAACGGGCGCGGCCAGAGCTACGAGAGCAGCTCGCGGGCAACGTGCTCGTACATGTCGGCGGTCAGCTCCAGCGATCCGGTGTCGACCCGCTCGTCGTTGCCGTGGAACATCGCCTGCCAGTGATCAATGGTGATGCGTCGCGAGTACAGCCCCCAGCCGTAGGCGGGGACTCCGATCTCGCGGAAGAAGCGCGCGTCCGTGCCTCCGGTGGTCACCGCGGGCACGCAGACCGCCTCCGGGGCCAGGCGCGCGGAGGCGCGCACGATGGCCTCCCACAGCGGTGTGTCGATCCGTGAGATGGTCGCCGGCGCCTCGTGGGTCACCTGCAGGTCGACCCGGGAGCGGAGCTCGCCCAACACCTCGTCCAGATGCCGCTCCAGGGTCGCGCGCGACTGCTCGGGGAGGGTGCGCACGTCGATGTCGATCTCGACGTGATCCGGGATGACGTTGGTCTTGGTGCCGCCGTGGCAGACGGTCGGGGCCACCGTCATCCGCGTCAGCGCATGCACTCGCGCGCCCACCGCCCCGGGCAGGCGCTCGATGGCCTCGTCGATTCGCTGCGGGTCCACGAGCGCGGCGGCCACCTCGTCGGGGAAGGCCATGCCGTCGACGAATCGCCGCCACACGTCGTCGAGCCGGACGGGGCTTCGGGCCAGGGCAAGCCTGCGGATCACCTCGGCCGCGGTCACCAGGGCGTTGTCGGCGCCGTGGGGTCGGGAGCCGTGGCCGGGGGTGCCATGGATCACCAGCCGCGACCAGCAGGTGCCCTTCTCCCCCACCGTCACCCACAGCCGGGTGCCCGCGGCGGTCTCGACCGGCACCCCCCCCGACTCGGTGATCACGAAGTCGGCATCGACGAGGTCGCGGCGGTGGTTGACCAGCCAGCCCGCCCCATGATCGCCGCCCGCCTCCTCGTCGGCGACGCCCAGGAAGATGAGGGTGCCACGCGGCCGCCAGCCGGAGTCGGCCAGCCGGCGCGTGGCCACCGCCATGCCGGCGGTGAGATTCAGCATGTCGATGGCACCGCGCCCCCAGACCCAGCCGTCGACCAGGTCGCCGGCGAAGGGGTCGCGGCTCCAGCCGTCGCAGTTCACCGGCACCACGTCGGTGTGGCCCATGAGCAGCAGGGTCGGCGCGGTGGGGTCGCTGCCCTCGATGCGCGTGATCACCGAGTCGCGCCCGCTCAGCTCCCCGGCGCGCACGGTCTCGAGGCCGCCGCCGTGGAGAAGGTCCTCGAGCACGTCGGCATTGCGCGACTCCTGCCCGGAGCCGGGGGTGCCGTCGTTGACGCAGCGGCTGCGGATCAGGTCCTGGAGCAGCGGCACCGGATGGGGCGCGGACATCTCGTCCGATGCTACGCGCTGGTCGCGGAGCGTGGGCTCCGGGCCGGAGGCGGGGCCGGGCGAGGAGGTCGTTGAAAAACGGCGGCGAGCGATCCGCCAGGCTGGCCGGCTCAGGCAAGGAGGCACGGAGGACCACAGCCCGCGTACCGCGAGGTACTCGGGCGAGGACCGCACACGCCGACGCAGCATCCGCCGAGTCAGAGTGGATGGAGCGCCGTCGGAGTGTTTCAACGGCCTCCTGGAACGAGAAACGGCCCCCGGCAGCTGCCGGGGGCCGTCTTCACGCAACGGGTCGGGAGGCTTAGGCCGCCTTGACCGCGCGGGCCCGCGGGCCCTTGTCGCTGCGCTCGATGTCGAAGGTCACCTTCTCGCCGCCGCCGAGGCGGTCGAAGTCGAGCGACGCGTCGACGCTGCTGCGATGGAAGAAGTACTCCTGGCCATCCTCAGCGGTGATGAATCCAAAACCGCGGTCGGGGACGACCTTCTTCACGCTACCTGTCAGCATCATGTGTCTCCACACCTTCCCGAGTCGAACAGACGCTTCGGGTCCGTTCGGGAAAGCAGGGGACGACCACGAGCGAGAGCCGGAAACTTTCCGGTGCCAGAAGCGTACCACTGCCGGCCCGGTTCCACGCTTCTGGGGATCGGCTGGGCAGGTCGATCTGCGCCGTCTCGCCCGAGCCAGGACGAGGCGCTGGGCACAGGTAGGCGTGCGACTGAGGCCGGCGACCGCCATGATCGGTGATGGCCACACCACTTCGATGTAGTCAGGGCGGCCAAGCGCCGCCAAGCTCCGACCACACCGGTACGTGAGTGCCGCCGCCGGCCGGGATCAGGCGGATCTGGCGGCTCGTCGCCGCGCGGCCAGGCGGGTCACTGCCGCCGGACCCGCAAGAGGCTCGCTGGCGACATCTCGTCCCCCGCAGGCCCCGCACTCCATGACGATGCCACGCCCGTGCGACGAGCTCGTCGAGCGTATCGACCCCAAGCTCGCGCGCATGTCGACGACACTTCAGCAGACCAGGTTCGGTTCCTGCGATCACCCTGGTCACCGTAGGAACACCGCGGCCAAACTTCGCAGCGATCAGGTGAATCGAGAGCCCGGCCCGTCGCGCCGCGACGATTTGGGCAACCTCGGCGGCGCCTGGGGCCGGAATCGGCATGTATGAATTGTACCGAACCGATGTTCGTACAAGCAACAGCCGCTCGACACGCCGCCCCAATCTGGAGCCAGCGACAACACCCAGGACTTCAGGAGGATGTCAATGTTGCCGATGGTTGATTTGATCCGATAGTGCCACTACCCGGCGGCACGCATCGGTTTACGTTGAGTGCCCAGATGCGTTATGTGGCAAAGGATTTGATGACCTGCAGAACCGCGGGACCCAACAAGACTATGAAAAGTGTTGGGAAAATGCAGCCCACCATGGGGAAGAGCATCTTCAGCGGCGCCTTCTGGCCCTGCTCCTCGGCGCGCTGACGGCGGCGGCGGCGGATCTCCTCGGACTGGATCCGCAGGACGTTGGCGATGCCGACACCGAGCTGCTCGCTCTGGATGATGGCCTGGAGGAAGCTCTGCAGCTCCGGCACCTTGTTGCGGCGGCCCATGTCGTCGAGGGCCTCCAGCCGCGGCCGGCCCACGCGGACCTCGTTGAGCACCTGGGCGAACTCGGCCGAGAGGGCGTTCTGGTACTTCTCGCAGACCCGCGCGATGGCGGCGTCGAAGCTGAGGCCGGCCTCCACGCTGATGCAGAGCAGGTCGAGCGCGTTGGGGAGCGCCAGCAGGAGCTCCTTCTGCCGCTTCTTGACGGCGCGGTCGATCCAGATGCGGGGCATGATGTAGCCGAACACGCCGCCACCGATGGGCGTCGCGAAGGTCAGGTTGCCATCCAGGTGCAGCACCTGCACCAGGCCAAGTCCCAGAACCGCGAAGCCGAGCAGGGCGACGAACTGCAGGGTCAGGAACATGCCGACGGTGAGCCCGTAGGGCCGGCCCGCCAGATTGATCTTCTCCTGCAGCTGCTCGGTCTGCTTGGCGGGTGTGTTCTTGGTGAAGAAATGGCTGGCCTTGTCCACAATGGGACGCAGGAAGCGCTCCACGAAGGGCATGGTCAGCTCGATCTCGGTCAGGGTCATGTCGCGTTCGCCGAACTGGGCGAGGCGCGCCTCGAGCAGGTCGGTCTGTGGCTTGGTCAGGCCCTGGAAGGCCAGGAAGACGCCGAATGCGACGGCGGCGGCGAGGAGGATGCTGATGGCCACGTGCTCAGACCTCGATCTTCACGATCTTCTGGATCAGCGCGAATCCGACCGCCATGGAGAATCCGCCGATCAGCAGCATGATCCGTCCCAGCGTCTCGCTGAACATGGGGTTGAAATACTCCGGCGAGATCAGGCTGAGAATGCCTGCCAGGGCGATCGGCAGGATGGTGATGATCAGCCCGCTTGCCCGTGCCTGTGCCGTCAGAGTGCGGATCTCGCCCTTGATGCGCACCCGCTCGCGGATGGTGTGGGCGATGGTGT